>ERZ795061.3457-NODE-3457-length-13737-cov-46.395556_pt1 | contig 13737 bp, 14 predicted proteins | sample MGYA00375145_ERZ795061 | MGnify/ENA primary metagenome ERZ795061 (study PRJEB30190, sample SAMN05720144) | anaerobic digester metagenome | isolation source: active sludge of municipal wastewater-treating anaerobic digesters | place: USA | collected 2014-12-22 ... | reverse complement strand
CGCATATAATCTCTACGCTTTTCGGTGTCATAATACTTTTTATGATGTTTAATTTTCTTATTCCATTCTTGTAATTTCTTTAATCTTTCAGGATAAACAATAAATTGTATTAATCTTTTATCTACCCCATAATATTTGGCAGTAGCTCTCATTGACTTTAAGCTTTTATACTTAGCTCTGACCTCTTCATATTGGCACTTCCGGATTTTAACTCGGCCATCTTGCTCTTCGGTATATTTGGTTTGTTCTAATTCTCTGTAAGTTTTCATAAATTTTTATTTTAAATTGTAAATTTTTTTGGTTGTAGCCAGTCACAATAGATCGTAACTGCGTTTTTGCCCCTTCCATAATTCCCACCGTTTGCTCACCTTTCTATATACTGGTGGGGGTATTTTGTAAATTTATTTTTATATAACAAAAAAACCGCCCTTAATATCTGCCCCCGCTTAACAGATAATAAAAGGCGGTTTTGAACGGTCAACGGTTTTATATATAAATATATAAACGGTCAACGGTTTTAAACGGCGTTTTTTATAACACCTTTTAATGCTCCAATTTGTCTTTTGATCTTTTGCTTTGGTTCTTCCTTGTCAATATATTTATCAATATATTTCTCAATCTTTTCAAAAGTTGGTTTCAATTCTAGACTTGCTCTTTCAAAATTGTTTCGTTTTTCTGCTTCTTCTTTCCGGTGATTGTCAATTTCAGTTTCTATTTCGTTATAGTCCTCAAAATATTCTAGCCAATCGCTATAGTGCCCCATTGATCCGTAATAATCAACATATTCAATGTTAATCTCCTTAGCTGATAAATTGACAAAAAAATATTCAACAAAATCATCAATATAATTTTTTGTTATCTCTTGCCCTTCTTTTTTTAGCAAGTCTTTTATTAACTGTTTTTCAATTTCTAATCTTAAAAATTTTTGCTCTTTGTCAAAATCTGGATTATCTAGCTTATCAATAAATTTATAATTGACATCTATTCCGTCAATCAATATACAATCATCAACGGCTTGTTTAATGTTTCCCTGAGTCATCTGTAAGTATTTTTTGAGAAACTCGCTTTGATGATTGCTATTGAAGGCATCATTTTTTGCCCTTTGTATATCAGTGATCAGGGTATCTTTAAACTCTTCCAGCTCTTCGGCTGAGTAGCCCTTAGATAATAAATATCTTTTGGCTTCTTCTTTTTCGTTGTCTTCTGGTTCCATGTCTAGATTGTACGGATCAAAACTATCAAAAAGCTCTTCTTCTTTTTCTTGTACGCTTTCAATGCTTTTTGTCCCTATCTTTTCCCTTCTCTTTGTCTCTTCATTATATTTAAAAATATCAGTTTTCCCCAAAAATCCGGCAAGTGTTAGATCAAAAATAACTTTTGTTTTTTTTGTGTTATAGTTCATATTGTCAAAGTGCGGGGGTTTTTATAAAGTCCGGCGATATAAACTACCGAACAAGGTTTTAAAATCGCTATAAAATCAATTTTAAGCCCTTTATTTTGCCATTAATCAGCTATTAAGTCAATTAATGGCAATAAAAGGGGTTAATCTCTTTTAGTTATATTATACTCGTTTTTGCCTGTTAGTTGGTCGCGGGTGTAATAGTGGACTGATTCAAGTATTATGTCAAGCTCTTTTTTTGCTTTCTCGTATTTGTTTGCTAGTTTATCAAAATTTTTTAGATCATTGTTAAGCTTTTCTAGTGTCTCGTTTATTCCTTCAATTAATGCGTTAACTAATCTTGTTAAATTTTCGGCGTTTAGTTCTCCGCTTTTTTCCTTTTCTTCTTCTGTTGTTGCGTTGTGGTTCTTATATATTGTCAAACTAAGCCAATTATCAAGCCCATTAAATTTTTGAAAATCATTGTTATATAATTGTAAGCCATTAAAATAATCTTTTTTGATATAAATTGAGTAAATAGGGGCGGTTTTCTCTTCGTTTTCGTATATTCCTTTATCTCTGTTGTATATCTCGCAATTATAGGTATATTTTGGTGACCTAGCCTCTAGAAAGTCCTTAAAGCGTTTGTTAATTTGTTTATTTCCGTATTCTTTCAATGTATCCCTTAAAAATTCAAGGGCTTTTTTTTCTAGTTCTTTGGCTTCAATTCTAATTTTTAGATTGTTTGTCATATTATTAAAAATTAATTGTTAAATTAGCAATAACAACTATTGCTAAAACTATCAAGACAAAAGCGACAGAACGACCAAAAGAGGCAAAAGCTTTGTTTTGTGCTTTTTCTCTTTTCTCTTGTCTGTTTTTTCTTAATTGCTCTAAAATCATATTTTTTGATAAACATTTTTTTAATTGTCAAGCAAATTAAATAAATGTTTTTTAATTATATTTATATTATATATCAAAAATGAAAATAAGTCAATAGTTTTTTATAGTTAATAAAAGGCCTATTTTTGTTGCTTAATATCAATAAAATTTTATTTAATAAAAAAATAAATAAAAAAATAAATAAAAAAAATGTTAGTTATCCACAGGTATAAAAAAGCTTTTTTGTCAATAGTAAAATATAAATAGTTTATCGTTGCTATTTGACAAAATAGGAAAAACATTACAATAAAGCCAGACGATTGTCAATAGTTCAAAAATTGTCTGGCTTCTGTCTGGCTTTTTGACAAAATGGGGAAAATATGTTGATATATTTTTATGATGTTGTCAAGTGGTGTATTTGACAAAATAGGAAAAATATTACAATAAAGCCAGACGATTGTCAAATTTGGAAATTGTCTGGCCTGTTGTCAACCACCTGTAAAAATGGGGCTAAAGTGCACATATGCCAAACGATTTGTATTTTCTTTAAGTCTACGAGAAAAAATAAAAATAGATAAATTTTGGAAAAAATAGAAAAAAAAAAATTATATAGCTAATGGCATTTTTGGCCGATCGTCTGCCACATGTTCATTTCATGCCCATTTTTACAGGTGGTTGACAAAGTGGTTGACGATTCGCTGATTTGACAATCGTCTGGCTTTATTGTAATGTTTTGACATAATTGTCAAATTATTACAATATTTTATATATTTTTGTCAAGTCTTGTTTTGTTAATCATCTAGTCATTGACAAAATGTTAATAATATTGTTATATACAAGACTATCAAAAGTTGACTTTCCCCTTTATTTATAGGCAAAAGCTTATTTTTTAATACTTCGTATAAGATATATTATGCGAAGTATATTTCAAAAACGATATGTCACCCCCCCCACCGATTAACACCACCTCCGATTTAGATTCTCCCAAGCTGGAAAACATATTAACCCCTCTCTAAACTTTTACCATTTTTTTATAACTATCAATAATAATCTGTTGACACATATATAATCTCTAAACTTTTACTACTTGACATACCTTTTAAAAAATGCTAAAATTAAATTATGAAAAAGTCTAAGACAAAATTTTCTACTATTATCGAAGCCCAGGCTGATGTTTTGGTTGGTGCCACTGATAAAGAAATAAAAGACAAGCATGGCATATCAAAGGCCTCTCTGGTCAAAAAAACAGCCAAAATTAACGAGATAATTAGTTCTGACTCACAAAGTATCAGCTTAGAGAAAAAAATCATTTCTGAGGCCATTTCAGACCGATTAGCACCTATTAAAACAGAATTGGCTACTAAATCACTTGAAATTATAAGAAAAACAGATGATGAAATATTAAATAGACTTGAAAAATGCCCAGAATTAATTAAGGAAAAAGACTTGGTTTCAATGTCTGATACATATTCAAAGAGATTATCTAGGCTTACTGCTTTAGATGAAGATCCAGACTCTGGCCGACCGACTGATTCTAGGGTAAAAGTTGCTAATGTTTTTATACAAAATATATTCAAAGAACATAATGAAATGTTAGAAAAAAAAAGAAAAAACATTAATGTTGTTGAAAGATTGGGGATAACTTCTGAAAGCCCTATAAATAAAGGGGAAAATGATGGGTAATTGTTGATAAAATATTTGACAAGGGTTTTAAAAAATGTTAAAATTATAATAGCTGAATCAATATTTGAAGGGACACATCTTTCAATATATTCGGGATAGGTACAATCATTGGAGTGCTACAATGATTACAACCTATTGTGGTGGTTGGCACTAGCCCACACAATAGATTGCGATAATAAAAAGCACAATGATAACTATTTTACAAAACTGTATTATGCGTTCTGTTTATGGGCATAAAGAGTCCAATCTTTTTGTCTCTAAAAAGAACGGTAGTCCGGTTCTGTAAGGTAGTTATTTTTTTTATTTTCAATTATTATGGCTGATAATGTAATAAGTAAAATTTTTGATAATAGTAGCGATAAGGAATATTACAATTACTACCTAGATCTTTTAAAAAATATACCAGAAGAAGACATTGTTGAGGCTTTGAGAGAATTATGTAAAACTGATTTATTCTTTTTATCTGAATTTGTTTTGCGTAATAGGGACAGTGAGGCGATACCATTTATTGACAGTTTTCAAGGTGAAATGTGTAGGTGGCTTGAAAAGCCAGGTTATCGTAAAATGTTAATGGCTCCTCGTGGACATGCGAAGTGTGTCGATGAAGATACAAATGTTATTATGTCTGATGGTTCTTATAAAAAAATAAAGGATATAAACATTGGTGATAATGTTATTGGTGTTAATGAATATAAGATAAAAGATGGCGTTGTATCTGGAAAAGTTTTTTCTGGTAAAAAAGAATGCTTTGAGCTTAAAACTAATAATAATCATTTAGTTAATATAACTGCAGACCACAGAATTTATACACAAGATGGTTATAAAGTTTTAAAAGATATAAAAGTTGGTGATTATGTTGTTAGTCCGAGAGCAGTTTCAGATTTTATGTGGGAAAAAGTAGTTAGCATAAAATCTGTTGGGATAAAGAGAACTTATGATATTGAGGTTTTTGGGACAAATTCTTTTTTTGGAAATAATATATTAATGCATAATTCAACTGTGGCAAATAGAAATTATGTCGTTTGGAGGATTATTAATGACCCAAATGTTACAATTTTAATTGTTAGTGCCACACTTGATAATGCTAAAAAGAAATTAAAAACGATAAAAGATATTTTTGAAAAGAATGAAACTTTTAAGGCATTATTCCCAGAACTAATACCACAAAGCTTTTCTGAGAATTGGACACAGACTATGTTGACTGTTCCAAGAACATCTATTGATCCAGAACCGACTGTTGAGGTTCAGGGTTATGAAGGTGAACTTACTTCTCGTCACTATAAAATGATTTTATTTGACGATGTGGTTGGTAAAGAAAATTCTGCTACGAGAGAGCAGATAAGAAAAGTTGTAAATTTTTATACTCAGTCATTACAGTTGTTAAAAAAGCCAGGTGGAGAAATGATGGTGATTGGAACTATGTGGTCATTTGATGATTTACATAATCATATCATTGAAAATTTGTATAAAGAGTTTGATATTTATGTTCGTTCTGTCTGGGCTGAAGATAGATTTTTGAAATGTGAAGATGGAAAATATAAATGGGTTGAAACATCTAGTGTTAAAACTCCTTTATATCCAGAAATGTTTTCTCTTGAGGATATTGAGATATTAAAAAGAGAAATTATTGCTGATCCATTGCAGGGAATGTCAACTTGGATGGCACAGTATGAGTTAAAAATAGTTGATGAGAAAACTGCTATATTTCCAAGACTAACAATGGGAGAAAAAAATTGTTGGTTTGACGAAGAAGATTTGGTTGGAAAAAAATTAGCGTTTTCTTTATCGCTTGACCCTGCTGTTTCTGAAAGTAAGGAGGCCGATGAATCTGCTTTTGTGGTAAGGGCAATAGACGATACGGGGATATGGTATGTTATAGAAGTTTTTGGGCAAGTTGGTATGAGAGAAGATGCTATCGTTGATAAATATATTGAGTTATTAACAACATATCAAATAGATTTGGCAACTGTTGAAACAATTTCTTTTCAAAGAAATTTAAAACATGCTATTGAAAAGAGATGTCAGGAGGAAAGAATATTTTTTCCTTATCAGAAATTACCTTCTGGATTTTTACAAGGTTCAAAAAATAATAGTGATTTAAAAATAAGAGGTTTAGCACCACTTTATACTACTGGAAAGATAAAGTTTAGAAGAGGGTGTTTGGAAACCGATAAATTGCTTGATCAATTATGGAGATTTCCTAGATCGAGCAAAGATGATAGAGCCGATGCTTTATCACAACATTTATGGCTACCGGTAATTGCTACCAGAGTTTATAAAAATGACAATACTGAGGTGGAAGAATTAGGACTTGATAGATATGGCCATAAACAAAACGAAGATAAAATAATTTCATTATATAGATAAAATATGTCAGAAATAAAAAATAGAATTACACATTTGGAAAAGCCAGTTTATGAAATGAACGATGATGAACTTCATGAGCTGTTAGATAAAAATTGGTATCCAGATGCTAATAATGCTTTACATAACCAAAGATTAATTTGGGACTTTAGCTATTTACAATATAAGGGCATAATGACTTATGATGAGATAAATAGAAAAAGAAGAAAAAATGGTTATGGTTTGACTGTTCATGTTCCAAGAACATTTGCTACTATTGAGGGTATTAGGAAAAATTTCAACATAAATCAATTAAAAATTGATATAGAGAAACAACCGGATGCAGACATACTTCAGATTTATAAAATTAGATCTATGTTGAATTATGATTTGGATAGGTCTGGAACTCGTGACCAAGTTAAAAAAGCTGGTTTTGAAAAATTACTTTATGGTAATGGATTTCTTTATTCATTTTTAATGGATAGGAGAACAAATCAAACTAAACCTGTTGGAAAAATTGATTCAAAAACTGGTAGAGTAAAAGTTGAAAAAGAAGATAAAGAATCAAATAGATATTATGGTATGGTGGCAAGGCGTGTTTCACCATATTCAGTTTTCCCTGACCCTAATGGAACACATCATGATGTAAATAATCACATTGATAGAATGTGTAATTATGTTTGTTTAAGGTCAGTAAAACATATTGCTAACTTTAAAAGAGATTGGGCTGGATTAATTCCAAAAGAGTTATTAGATAAAGTTAGACCAGGTGGAAAAGATATGACAAATTATGAAGCTGTTAGGGACACTATTGATTACATTTTTAATGCTGAAATGGTTTCGATGAAAGGAACTGTCGGTGATATAATTAGCACTTCAAAAATTTCAACTACTTATAATTCTGATGAGTATGTTGAAGAAAGATTATGGCTTGGTGAGGATTTTCTTATTTTACAAGCTGGAAAAGATTTACCATTTTTAATGGTTTCTTGTAATCCAAATCCAGAAAAAAGAATACCACTTGAAAAAATGGATGATGTTTCTGTTCCTGGTGAATATTGGGCTATGGGAGAGCCATATTTAATGAGATATCAACAGATAGAAGAAAATAGAATACATAATAGTGTTTTAGATTTATTACATTTCAATGTTTCACAAATGATGGGTATAAATACTCAGTATTTAGAAGACCCAACAGACTTGGATGTTTATCCTGGTAAAGTATGGAAATTCAAAAGTATTCCTGGTTTAAGTGTTAATGATGTAATACAACCATTTCAAACATCGCCTGTTGCTATTTCTCCTGCTTTGAAATTTATGCAAGAGGTAAAACAGATAGGGCAACAGACAACATCTATTACTGATTTTGTTACTGGTGCATCGAAATCAATAGCTGATACTGCCACTGAGGTCAATAAATTAGCTGGTGCTTCTGATTTAACAATAGTTGATAAGATTAGAGAAATGGTTTCTGGTGCTTTAATAAATATTGCTGAAAATTGGTTGGCACAATATCCTATTGTTTATGAAGGAGAAAAAATTAAAATGGCATCATCTGGTAAATCAATTTATTTTGTAGGAAAAACAAAAGAAAAAACAAGTGAAAATGAATTGGAAAGAATAATGAACGAAGGATTTGAACCGGAAGATATAATATTTTTGGATGATTTAGATATAACTAATCCAAAGATTAAAATAACTGGTGATATTGAAATAAGTAAAGAGGTCAAATTTAGACAATGGACTGCTGCCATAAATTTTGCTAATAGTGTAAATGAGGTTGCTTTCAATACTGGTGATAGCAGAAGATTAGATACAATAAAAATGGGAGTTGATGCTATGGCTAATTTTGATGTCATTTCAGATCCTAACGAATATGTTATGACCGAACAACCAACAAAAACTGATCAGATAAAGGAAACTGCTATGGCAGGTGCGATGGCTAATAATGCTCAACAAACACAAGCAGGTGGTCGTCCAGAAGAAAAAAAAGTTACACCACCGATGACAGAGGAATCTGTTATGAGATCTGAAGCACAACCTAAAAGATAATATATATGGAAAAAAAATTAATTAAACAAAAAAATGAAAAAATCAAAAGGGCGATCTTCGTATCGCAAATGCAAGAGCATGAAGGCTTTAAAGTCTTTATTGAAGATCTTGAAGAAGTTCTTAAAGATGTAAAAAATCCTGACATTAGATTGATAAAAAATTTAGAAACATTATATCAAGCACAAGGCCAGGTAACTGCTATAGAAAATTTGAAGTATTATTTTCAAGAACAAAAGTTGTGGGCTGAAAGACCGATGATTGATGAGGATACTGGAGAAGAAGAAATTTTAAATAGTAAAAAATAAAAATTATGCAAAAAAATAATTTTATAGCGACAATAGTTGAGCAAACAGGAGATGGTGGTGGTAAGGCACAACTTACAAATGAAGCCCCAACTATTGTAGAAAAATATAGAAAACCAATACCTGGTGCTGGTAGAATGGAAAATGCTAAGGAAGATTTAATGTCTGAGTTTGGAGAATATGAATATCAACCAACACTTTGTTTAAATGACAAACAATTACCAACAGCAAAAGGATTAGAAGTTGGTGATAAAGTAAAATTTATTATTGAGGCTGAGGTAAGTAATTACAATTTTAATGAAGACGAATACGGAAAGGAAAAACATGAATATGTTTTTAAATTGAAACGAGGATTTGTGAAGAAGTAATTTTAAATATAACTGACAACCCCTTATAAAGACGAGAAATCTACCCTTTCTAAGGAAGTCAAAAAACTATGTCCGAAGAAAACAAACAGGATGTTGTTGAAACAACTACCCCTGAGGGAGAAAATCAAGACGAATTAAATTCTATCCTTGAGGCTCTCGGAGAAAAAGATGGTGCTACTGTTGAGGGTGATAAAACCCAAAAACCATCGGAAGATAAAGATGACAACAAAGATGGAGAAAAACCATTTAAAAAAGTTGGAAATCATATCTTTAAAACAGAAGCAGACTATGACACATGGGCATTAAAGAATTATGGTGAAGTAAGTAGGTTGAGTGGTGAATTGGCGAAAGCTCAAGAAGCACACAAGAATAACCCATCTGAAAAAACCAAAACAGATGTCAATGCGATTAGAATGCAAATCAAGGTAGCCGATTTTTTTGAGGCTAATCCAAAGGCGACAGAGTATAAAGATGTTATAGCCGGATTGTTAAGGTCTGGGAAAGCTAGTTCATTGGACGATGCTTATAACAAAACTTTAAAAGCACTTGGAGAAGAACCAGAAAAAAAAGAAAGCACCGAAGATCTTAAAAATTTTTTAAAGGCAGGAGGAGGAGACCAGAATGCTAGAGGTGGTGATATTTCTTATAAGTCAAATGACGAAGTAAAAAATACATCAGACTTTGCTGATGGTGCCTTGCTCGGTAAATTTTAATTTATGATTAGAGCTGCTGCTGATACTTTCAATATTTCATCTGATGAAATAATCCGAAATGTATCTAAGCTATACATGACTGAACCAAGAAGTTTCGCTTTGATGTCTTTGGTCCACAGTCAAGGATTGGACTATCAAATTGATGGTAGCCAAGTAAATGTTACTGGTTCTCCAGTAGGTGTTATCATGGTTGATAACCCAAAATTTGAAATGCAACTTGATTCAGTTAATGAAATCAAAACAAGTACAACTGCTGCTTATTTAAGCACTGATGTTACTATCGTTGTTGCTGATGGAGCTGTTGTTGGAAAATATGATTTAATCTATGTTCCAAGAACTGGTGAAATCATGAGAGCATCTAGCGTTTCTTCTAATACTTTGACAGTAACAAGAGGAGAAGCTGGAACAACTGCTGCTGCTTTGTTAGTTAGTGATGAGCTTGTAATGTTAAATAGTTCTTATGCTGAGAATGCTGTATCAGGTGATATTCGTTTCAAAAATACTACCTTTGATTACAACTACACTCAAATTGCAAGAGAACCTTATGGCAATTCAAGAACAGAACAAGGAACAAAGAAATACGGTATCGATAATAGTTACGATAGAAAGAAAAAAATGGCTCTTATTGACATGCTTCGCAAAAACAATGGAAACATGTGGGTAGGTGGTCGTTCAATCGATTCTACAAACAAATTTAGAACAACTGGTGGTGTAATAAACTTCATTGATTCTGCTAATGTTTATGATGTTAATAACAACTTAACACAAGCTGAATTTGAATATTGGATGAGAAAATATGCTTTAGCATATAACAACACCAAGAAAACATTATTTGCTAGTTCAAAATTAATCGAAAAAATTAATTCTTGGGCTTCAGACAAAGTTGTTTATACTTCAAACGCTGCTGTTAATAAGTTTGGTTTAAGTGTAAAAACTTATACTACTGCTTGGGGTGATTTAGACATTGTTTACGAATCATACTTTGATGAAGTTTCTTCATTGAATGGATACGGTGTTTGTCTTGACTTGAACTTAATCAAGTTCGTTTACTTCGTAAATGGAGTATTAAGAGCATTTGATGACATTCAAGAAAATGACAGAGATGGAAGAAAAGGAGAATGGTTAATGGAATTTGGTGTACAAGTAAATGTACCAAAAGCTCATGCCATTTTGAAAGGAGTTTAGAGTTTTTAGTCTAGGGTGGATTTTTCCACCCTAGATAATATAATTAATTATATATTTTTAAAGGAGGCAAAACCTTATTAGAAATATAAAAAAATCGTTATGATGCAAAACGCAATTTTATTTCCAAAACAACCATTTGCTAAAGTCGTAGTTGACGATACAGATGTTGTTTTGAAAGTTCGTTATGTTGGTTCACAAGCTAGTGCTTCAGTTGAAGTTTCTTCTGCTGGTGACCTTACATTCAAACATGGTGCTGTTGGTGCTTTAGTAGTTGATTCAACTATTGATTCTGGTGGCAATGACGATGGTGTTATCGATGTATCAGATGCAAATGCTAATACATACGGAAAAGTTGTTGATTTAATCAACGCTTCGCCAAACTGGGAAGCTTATTTGGTTGGAGGTTTAAGATCTGACAACGCAAATGCTTCTACTGGATCATTGTTAGCAAAAACAGCTGTTGTAATGACACCAAATGTTACTGAGGTTGATTTACAGCAAGACACTTCAAAAGTTCTTAATATGAGTGTCAGAGTTGGCAAAAGAGCTAATGTTGTTGGTTCGGAAGAAAAAGCTGCTGCTGAAATTTATAGTATTACTTCAACTAATACTTTCGGCAGTGGAACAAGTAAAATTCAGGTTTATGAAATTGATGAGATTGCTAAATCTGAAACAAAAATTTATGAATTAGCCGGTGGTGCTACAACCGTTCAAGATACAAAGAATTTTGTTGTCAACGGTCGTGGTTCACTTGCTTCTTCAAAGGTTGGCAATCATTTGATTGTTAGACTTATCGGTAGTGCTGCTTGTACTGGCAACTTACAAGTTGTTGGTGCAACTGCCTGTGGTAGCTAGATTATAAATTAATTTAGTATAAGTTGTCGTTGGGCGTGGTGGACAAATGCTTTCAAAGCTTCATCACTCCCAACGGAGAAAGCCAATTTATACAACAAGGTTATGTCAGAAAAAAATTATGAGCAATATGCTTATTTCGTAAGTAGAGCAAAAAATTTCGCTATTTCTATCAAACCAGATAGAAAAAAAATAATTGATGGCGAAGTAGTGTTTGAACCTGGTTTAAGATTAGAATTTAATAATGGTATGTTGAGAATTGAAAAGAATAAAGAAAACGAGCCAATTATAGAAAAGTTAAGAAATAAAATAAAAGAAGAGTCTGTTTTAGACCCAAAGAGAAGATTATTTTATGAAGAAATAGAACCAGAAACAATGTTGCCTGAGAGTAAAGTTAAAGAAGTTCTTGAAAATAAAAATCAAGAAATTGCTAGATTAAAAAAGGAATTGGAAAATAAAAAGAAATAGTTATTTTTTACCTATCTCAATTCGTTGAGATAGGAATAAAACTAATTATTTATAATTAATATTATGTCAACATTTGAAAAAAAACCACAGGCATCACCAGACCTTCATCCTAGTATATTTTCTGGGGTTGAGGCTCCGGCTTCAACACCGAGTAAGATAGGCGATATGTTTATTGATACGGTTGCCGGTAAAGTTTATGTTTCTAAAGGCACAACATCTTCTGATGATTGGGCTATTTTAAATTAATAATTTTAAAAAAAATATGTTTAATTTCAATTACGATCCACAAAGACAAGGTTATGACACCGGTCTTTGGAAAACATTATCTGGAACACCAACTGTTTCAAGTAATGCCTTATTATTTAACGCTGATTCAGCTATTCAATATGCTGACTGCTTTCGTGGCGTTTATAATTTTAAAATCACATTACCATCAGCACCAGCAAATGGTTATTTAACTGGTGGAACAAGTGCTACTGCAGTTGTAGCTACATGGAATGCTGTAAAAGATGGTGAATTTGCTATAACAATAGATGGAGTTGCTTATGATATAATTGGTATTGATTTTTCTGATGCTGAGGATATGGATGCTGTGGCTGCTTTAATTCAAGATGCTATAAGAGCAGAGACTGGAAATTCTGAAACTGTTGTTTGGTCAACAAATAAATTTATTATTACTGGTAAAACAAGTGTTAGTGTGACATCAGCTGTTGCGGATGGTAAAGGAACTGACATTTCTGGTGCTGGTGCTACAGCTTTTTTAGATGCAGAAACTGGTAGAGGAACTGCAACAGATGGTGCTAGTAAATACTTTGGTTTGATAAGTTTAAATAAGGACACAAAAGCATTGTTTAATGTTTATGGAAACAGTTTAAAATGTATTGTAAAAAATGATGCTGGTGTTGAAACATCTGTTGAACTTCCTTGGGTCTCAGCTTGGTCTAGTGCTATAGCATTATTCCAAATTAAATGGACAGCTCAAGGTGTTGGATTTTATGTAAATGGGGCAAATGTAGCCAACATAAATGATTCAGTAACATCAACAATGAGTCCTTATGTAGATAATGTTAATTCTGATAATCTGTTGCTTTCTTATTTAGAAGGTCTTGGTGTTGAGTCATACTTATAATTAATTGACAAATAAATGTCAATGTATAGTAATCAAAAATATAATAGATTGATTGGAAGATTTTCTGATTTAGCAGAACTACAAGCTCATCGTCCTGTTGGTGAAGACGGTGAGTTTGCTGTGGTTTTAGATATAAATAAGGAATATTACTGGGACATATCTACTAGAGATTGGACTGCTGGAAATGGATCAGAATTAGCCACAGAAGAAACACTAGAACTTTTAGTAAACAACAATAAGTGGATACATAAGTTATTAGATGACTCAACTTCAACAGAATATTATTTATTTGTTTCAAATGATTATGATTTTACAGCTGATACTGGTTATTGGAAAGTTGTAAAAATAACATCAACAGAAACATCTTATTGCTTTGGTTCTG
>ERZ795061.3455-NODE-3455-length-13745-cov-6.924324_pt1 | contig 13745 bp, 13 predicted proteins | sample MGYA00375145_ERZ795061 | MGnify/ENA primary metagenome ERZ795061 (study PRJEB30190, sample SAMN05720144) | anaerobic digester metagenome | isolation source: active sludge of municipal wastewater-treating anaerobic digesters | place: USA | collected 2014-12-22 ... | reverse complement strand
ACCTGCTGGTTTGAGGGATTATACGATTGATGAGAATGGTAAACCTTCTGAAGATGAAATCAATGTCATGTATCGGAAGATCTTGTCTGTTTCAAGCATGACTGAAAATGTTAACTTGAATAGTAAGAACCAGTCTCCAGAATACATGGATTCAACACGTTATTCGTTACAGGTTGCTGTGAATGATATCTATAAATATATCACCAACCTTCTAGAAGGTAAATCCAAGTTGATCTTGGGTAAGTGGGCTAGTCGTAAGATCTTTAATTCCACGCGTAATGTAGCGTCTTCAAGTATCCCTACTGTCGATCAACTTCATGATAAGCGTTCTGTTTCAAGCAATCAGACCGTCGTAGGTTTATATCAATATATGAGAATGATTCTCCCTATCGCTGTTAAAGCGTTAAGGGATGGATTTTTATCTGAGGTATTTACAGGTCCTAACACACCGGCGGTGTTAGTCAATCGAAAGACTTGGAAGAAAGAGTTAGTTCATATTGATCCTGAGTACTATGATGAATATATGACCTATGAAGGTCTTGAAAAACTCATGGCACGTTACGGTCAAGAATCACTTAGACACGATCATCTAACAATTGTTGATCATTATATTGGTTTGATCTATAAAGGTCCTGATAAGACTTATCGAATGTTTCAAGACATTGATGAGTTGCCTGAAGGTTTAGATAAGAAGAGCGTTTATCCTCTTTCTTTTACTGAATTACTTTATCTGTCCGTTTTCAAAGACAGTCATGAGACACCGTGTTTTGTAACACGATATCCAATCACAGGTTATGGCAGTATTTATCCGAGTTATGTTTATTTAAAATCCACAGTGAAATCTGAAGTCAGAGAAGAGCTGAACGAAAACTGGGAACGCAGCGGCGTAATCGCTAATGAATTTCCTATTTATGAAGAACAGTTCTTTAATTCATTTTCTGTAGCTCCTCAACATACTGCAAGATTAGGGATGGATTTCGATAGAGTAATCTGTTAAACACTACAAGTTTGAAAAAAAAAATCAAACCGTCAGTCTAGCAGTAAACTCCTGTCCTCTGTTGTTGAAAGACAACAGTTGTTTCTTCTTGAATTGCTGGAAACCCCTAAAGCTGTCTCACCACTGCGAGTCGAAAGACGAAGCCACGGTTTAACAACGAGACGGATAGTACAATGGGCAATCAGCAGCTAAGCTCCTACCACGAAAGTCACGGAGAAAGTTCAACGATCATCGGGTAGAACCGAGTAGAACCCAAGTGGGTAGAAGCGGGAAGCACCTGAACTCATAAGAGAAGGTGAAGATATGATCTGACCCACGGTGAAAGCCGTGGCGGGTGTCTTAGCACACCGGGATAGTGTAACGAACTATTTGGACAACGTGGGCGACACAGCAAATGTAACTGCTCTTTTAACTGAAGATGCCAAAGAAGAGATTAAAAAGACATTAGCGAGCGCGACATTTTATGTTGCAGTGAACAAAAAAATGGCTTTTAGTGCTTCTGACGATATCATTGATCTTACTCTTGCAAACATGACGAGTTAATCGTGAACATCTATCAAGAAGAAGAATCAAGTACATTTACTCATAATGGGAAACTGTACTCTCTCAATAAACTATTTGAACAGACTTATACTCGTAAACCTACTATTCTTGAATTATCCAAAGTTGAATGGATTTTAAAAGATAGTTATGTCGATCCTGTTCGACTTGAAAAAGCGAATATAGAGATTCCTATTCTCGTCATTCACGATCAGACATTGAAACTATGGGTAGTGTTAGACGGAACACATCGTGTAGCTAAAGCGACTAAACTTAAGCTCAAAAATATACCGGCAATCATTGTTACTGAAGAAATGCTTAAACAAGCATTAATAATTCAGTATTACCATCTTTCCTTTAACAATAAGCTTGAAGGAAATTGGTATCCAAAAATTCCTGATGGTTCTGACATCGGTGAGAAAACATCTTTGTCAGAACCTAATACACTTCGAATTTCTTTTTCAGAGACACTCGAAGGTTGCTTTAGAGCAATCTATCCAAATGTGTCTCAGTATTTTGAAGAAAAGAAATACCCTTGGATGGAGTTTTATGTTTATAGTCCAATCATAACCAACAAGACAAAAATCGTAACCTCTAGTCAACTCACTCAAAAACGTCTTGTTCACGATGCTCATGTGACAAAAGAGATCTGGGTATTAAACACGGTTAAGGTTGAACTTATTTCGAAGATCAAGGTTTTGAATACAAGTGAAGAAGGCGATTTGTTTTATTATCCCTTCCATGATAAACGTTTTGATAGACGATATCACTCGCCTAAAGAAATCAAAATTGAAATCATGAAACGTTACAAAAACGAAGAACTTCCACTTTACAATAAGTGGTGAAAGGATAAAGATGCACATGCTTTTCAATATGTTCTATAAGCAATTTGGAACACGGCGCTTACAGCAGCTCTTAGCGCCGAGGTTCTTTGCTTTGAACAGCTTACCTCGTAACACCCTTGTTCATTATCTTAGCGATGAACAAGGTCAATTTGACATCGATACGTCTCAGTTGTATCTTGCTGACTATCCGAACAAGAAGATCTTCGTCGATTACCCTGAAGAGCTTTTACAGCTTAAAGGTAATCCTCGTAAAAAATCTGTTCTGATTCGTAATTTAGTTCGAGACTTCCATGTCAAGAATAAACAATTTCGTTATATCAAAGATTCAGCTAAGCTAATTAAAGATCCTTTGTCTTTGATCATTATTAATTATAGCTATTTGAATGAGATCTATCGATACGCTACTACTCCGATCTCTGATTATCATAGATGGGAAAACACGAATAAAACAGTATTTGAAACTATTCATCGACTTTCTAAGGATACCAGTCGAGAACATTTTATCTTTATTAAAGTCCCTAAAGATATTCCTGGATACAATATTCTTAACACGTATATTGATAAATCGAATTTAACTATGATTCGAATTTTCGATACACCTGAGAAGAAGTTGATTCTTGAACTTTGGAAATGGCTTAGCCTAGAATATCGTAAAGATAGTATCTTAGGTTCTTTGACATCTCGCGATTGTATTCGAATTAATTTGGTTTTTACTATTCCAGACGGTCGGTCGTCTGTTGTTAATCTAGGTTATTTAAATAGTTGGATCAAAGACACTTCTGGTAAGATGGAAGAAAGTCTTAAACCTCAAAACCTAACTGACGTCGATATGGTGACGCAGTATCCTCCAGAACAGATTCAGAAAATATTCTTGAAGTTTTTAATGAATCTGAATGCTTCGATTCCTGTTGATGATATTTTACCTGAAGATGAATCAGGTAATTCGGAAAACTCTATTGATCCAGATGTTTCTGAAGTTCAAGATGATGTTGATATTGATAATATCAATCAACAAGGTCTAGTTAAGACACCAGATCAAAAACCTGGACTTCCAGAGCTTCGTGTTCTCTCTCCCCACGAAGCCATTGAAACTGAAACTCTGGATTTAGATAAACAACTTAAAGAAATTGATGAAGAACTTCAGACTCTAGACGTGATTAACAATAAGCAACTTAAAGATAAAGGCGTGCTTGTTGATAAAAATGGCGAAGAGATTGAAGTCACTAATGATATTCTTGCTTTAACACATGAAGAAATTAAAGCAAAGATCTATAAAGAACAAAGTATCGAAGAATCTCTTCGAGAACAAATTGACGCTAATGCCGAGTTTGGTCTGTTGACAGCAGCAGAATATCGTAAATTCCAACAAGACCTCGATAAATATAAACAGATGAAAGACCCTTATACAGGGAAAACATCTATTCAAGAAGCCATGACAGTTAGCTCAGAAGAGATCAAAATCTCTTCAACTAAAACAGTTATGGCAGATAGTAACACAATTACTGATAAGAGTATGTTGAAATCTTCATTGCTTAGTTTTGATGAAGACTACATCAACAAAGTTCATCGAAAAGATATTTTATCTATGACACATAGCTTGCAAAGAGCTGGCGTTATTATTAAAAGTCATGAAATTGAAATCGATAACTCAGCATTGGGTGAATATGAAAATCACACAATTGAGTTCAAACCGGTTGATGGTGCAAGTTCTCGTATTCGTTTTCGTATTCCTAAGATCAACGATGACGGAACTTTTATCAGTGCAAATAACCGTTATAGTCTACGTAAGCAACGTGTAGATATTCCTATTCGTAAAATCAATCCTTCTACTATTTCCTTAAGTAGTTATTACGGAAAAACATTTATTGACCGTAGTACTAAAAAAGCCAATAACTCAGTAGAATGGTTAGTTAAACAAATTAATTTATTAGGTTATCAAGACGGAAACTATATCAAAAAGATTGCGCCAGCTAATGTGTTTGATAACCATTTTAAAGCGCCTTATATTTACAATGCTTTAGCTAATCATTACAAAGTGATTAAAACTGAAGATCTTACTTTAGTTTTTGATCACACTGATCGCGTTAAAGCGTTCAAAAATGATCCTGCTCAATTAGAAGCTTTTGAGAAGAAGTATAAAGGGACCGTTGTAGGCTTTACCAATAAGAATCAAATTCTCGTCGTTCGAGATAATGACGAATTCTTTATTGTTGGAAATAATCTTGAAACTCCCGCCGGTAATATCTTTAATATCCTTAAGCTGAATGAACAAAAAGCACCGGTTGATTTTGCTGAATTAAGAATTTTCAGTAAGACTATTCCAATTGGAGTAGTGTTAGGTTATTATTTAGGATTTTCAGCAGTATTAAAACTACTCAATATTCCTTACCGTATTGTAGAGAATCGTAGAAATAAAGATCTCAAACAAGACGAATATGCGGTCAGTTTTCAAGATGAATCTTATATCTTTTCTAGAAAATATAAAACAGCTTCCCTAGTCTTAGGAGGTTTTCTGGATTTTGATAAAGAGACGCGTCATTATCCTGTATCTGCTTTTGATAAAAAAGATGTTTATTTCAATCTGCTCAGTAGTAAGAACTTAACTTCTATTTATATTCGTGAACTTAATCTGACACAACAGTTGTTTGTTGATCCCATTACCAAGAGTATTCTGGAAGATATGGGAGAACCTGTAACCTTTAATGGTTTATTGATTCGTGTTTGTGAGATGTTAAATGACTATCATCATCCCGACAGTCAAGACATGAGTCAAATGCGCATTCGCGGTTATGAGCGAGTTTCTGGCTTTATCTATAAAGAACTAGCAACGGCTATCCGTGCTTATAGAAATAAAAATATTGCTGGTAAATCCAAGATCGATATCAGTCCTTATCAAGTTTGGTCTTCTTTTATGAAAGACCCTTCTATTAAACTGATGGAAGATATCAATCCTATTCAGAACTTGAAAGAATCTGAAGTCTTTACTCACGTAGGTGAAGGTGGTAGAAGTAAAGACGGAATGAATAAAGCCAGTCGAGCTTTCCACCCTAACGACATGGGTATCGTTAGTGAAGCTTCTGTGGATAGTTCAGATGTCGGCGTAAACGCTTATTTATCCGCTAATCCTAGCATTCGTAATCTTCGTGGTCTTCCTTCTAAGGAAAAGACGTTGGAACCTTCTAGTTTGATTTCTACTAGTGGTTTGCTTGCTCCATTTGTAACGAACGATGACGGGAAGAGAGCGAACTTTGTGAGTATCATGAACTCACACACGGTAGCAACAGAAGGTTATCATCAACCACTTGTTCGTACAGGTTATGAGTCGGTAATCGGTAATAGAACGCATGACATGTTCTGTTACACAGCTCGACAAGATGGCAAAGTTATCAGTATCGCTGATAAAGGAATTATTGTTGAATATAAAGACGGAACACGTAAGGGTGTTGCTTTAGGTCGGATTTATGGTAAAGCTGAAGGAAGCGTATATCCTCATGATGTTAAAACTACTTTAAAAGAAAATAGTTCTTTTAAAGCCGGTGACTGCATTGCTTATAACGATGGTTTCTTTGAGCCTGATTTTTTAAATCCAGGAAGAGTTATCTTCAAGACATCCATGTTAGTCAAAGTAGCTCTGGTTGAAACCAATCAAACTTTTGAAGATTCTTCCAGTATTTCTCGTAAGCTATCCGATAAATTTAATACTAAAACCACTAAGGTTAAATCTATTACTGTTGGATTTAAACAAAATCTTAACAGAGTATTGCAACCAGGTACAGAAGTTAGACCTAAAGACATTCTTATGTTTATTGAGGATGAAATCACTTCTAGTTCTGGACAGTTTGATGATCAGTCTTTAGAAACGTTAAAAAGATTAGGTAGTCAAACACCTCATGCTAATTATACTGGTGTTATTGATAAAATTGAAGTTCTATATCACGGTGATAAACAAGACATGTCTGCTTCACTTAAATTACTCGCGGATCGTAGTGATCGGAGTATGGCTGATATGTGTAAATCATCTGGTAAACCCGTTATTACCGGACAAGTTAATGATGAATATCGCGTAAGCGGTGTTCCTTTAACATTGGATAAAGCCGAGATCAAGATCTATATCACTACGGTAGATAACAGTTCTACGGGCGATAAAATCATTATGGCAAACCAAATGAAATCCGTTATTGGTGAAGTCATGGATTATCAAGTTACTACGGAACAAGGCGATGAGATCGATATGTTCTTTAGTTATAAGAATATCCTAGCGCGGGTTGTCAATTCTCCTATTTTGATTGGAACGACTTCTTCCTTACTTAAGGTATTGGGTCGCAAAGCAGTTCAACTTTACGATGGTGAATGAAAATGGAAAGCTCTTCTTTAGAAAAAACTAAACAATCGGCTGTTGTTTTTGCAAATGCGGCTGAACTCGTAGGCTACGTGGTTAAGGATATTGCAGGGAATGATATCTCTAATAGTATCAACGGTAGCAGTATCCGTATGACCAAAATGGTAGAACAGCTTGCTTTGCAACGTATGACTCGTCGTCTGACGAAGTAAACTTACTGACAGCACACCTCATAAGAGGTGTGCTATTAACTCAAGGAAAACAATCGTGATTAAATCTTCTACTTTTGGTCTGGCTGTTAATGCAGCTGTAAGCTTCTCTTCGAGTGGTAAAACTTTAGTTCCTCAAACTAATACAGTTCTTCAAGAGCTGGTTCGTTTAAGTGTTCCTTCCAGTGATTATGTTCCGGAATCTCAAGAACATTTGCTAGCCTATGGAGACATGTTGGAAGCTACAACACAAGGTTCTGTAGATAATCCGAGTGAACACGATAAATACAGTGACGGTTTGGTGCATGATTTGTCTAAACTGGTAAATAGCCATATCAGTTATGCACGCAATGTTGTTAAACCTGTAATGCTTGGGTTTGCTGAAAAGCTTCAATGTTTTACAGAGCAACTGGAACTGAAAAGTAAAGAAGTCGGTCTGGGTCGTTATGAGATCATTGAGAAATATGTTCCTGATCTTCTTCGCGATGAAAGCTTTCTGGATACATTGAAGCGTTTTGACAACGGTCGTTTGCTGGAACCAGAAGCCAATAAGCAACTTTTGTGCGCTAGTCGTACTCATGATGAACTTCTGCAACTACTGTCAACTGGCTCAAACCGTTTTGACGAGATGATTGGTAAATTAGTTGCAAACCTTCCTAGTAACATGTTGGAGTCGGTTTGGAATTCTAATTTCACTAAGAACAATCAAGGGAATTATATTCCCCTCACTTCAATCAATAGCAAAAATATCTATGAGCGACTTGAAGTCGCACTTCTGGTATATCTGTTCGCAAATAAGATTTATGACGACGTTCAAGAACAAGAAGTGTCCATGGCTCTTCCTGTTTATCGTGACGCTGTTAATCAGATTCGTGAATACGCAGGTTCAGTTATTGTTTTCTCTTTGAAGAAAGCTGTCTTGAACAGTCAAGGTAAGGTCATCATTATTGAAAGTAACGAGCGTCAGATTTTCGTGAATGGTGATTTGTATCGTACTTGGGTTCAAAATGGCGGTAAACCTGAAATTATTTTAGGTTCTGTTATTAGTAGCAGCCAATATGCTACACCTCCCGCTATTACTGAAGAAGCACTCAATGAGAAAGCGGATCAGTTTGCACGTAACTATGAATCGTACCGTACCTATCTTACTGTTTCTGAAAACAGTAAGAAGATCGATCATCTTAAGAATTATATCAAGATCGAAGTACTACAAGGTCTTGGTGAATTAGACGAATTGGAAAAAGTCTACATTCAAAAGAATCCTGGGTATTATGAAATTGTAAAGAAAGAACTTGATCAGGTTGTTTCTGGTTTTACCTTGAAAGATCTACAAGACGTTCATTACATTTCTCGTATTGTTATTGCTAAAGTACGTTTTTATTACACTTCGGCTTACGAGATCTTTGAATCGATGAATGAAGCTGCTTTGGCTAATTCTGATATTGATCCTCGTGAAGCCGCTCTACTTGCTTCCATCAACTATCTAGCCGACTATCTGGCTGATCAAATTTCGATTGCTTAACTATGAAACTTAAGAGAGATCCACAAGCGGTTCTTTCTACTTTGATACAAACTCCTACGGGTCAAGTTATTGCTAAAGAGAACTGCAAGATTCAAGTTCCTGTTAGGTTTTCTGAAAGTAATGTAGGATTAGGTCAAGTAGGTATTCAAACATTTACTTATGGCTTATTTCCTATCATTCTTGAAAATGGGAATTATTCTGTTTGTAATGTAAATGCTTTAATTGAATTAGATCCTTATAAAACTCTTGTAGTTACTTTAGATGAGATTGATTATCATGAGTTCTATTTTGAACCTGGATCAGTTATTATTAAATCTACAGATCTGATTCAACGTGAAACTTTGATGTTTAACGTGATGGATGAATTTATCTTTAAGGGTAAACTTCCTTGGTATGTTGAATATGACGATCTTGGTCATTTATTCGACACTGCTAAATATCATGCTAATTCAAATGTTGCTCAGAATCCAGAAGTCATTGAGTTTATTGCAGCATTAATTACACGATCTAAACAAGACCGTACAAAGTATATTCGTAACGTTGCTAAAACATATAGCGATTATGAACTTAATAAAATCGACTATATTCCTTTAAGTAACGTATTTTACGCAGTTCACAATACTGTGAATAAATTAGCGGGAAGTTATTTCAATGACGGGGTAATCAGCGCTTTGGTTACTCCGTCTGAGAATGTTGAACAGATCGAGAAGATCCTTCGAAGCTGACAGAGAGAGCTGGGATATCCCAGCTCTCTCTGTTTTCTAGATCTGATGGCAACTCTTAATTTAGGTGATTCCATGGCAACTATTAAATTTTCCTCTACCAAGCTTCAGAACAGCAATAAGAAGGGTGTTCTTCCTTGTGATGAAGACGGTTACTACACGATGGCGATCGGTGGTCTAAACGCTTATAATAGCGCTGGACAATATTATTTACTCGAAGGTGCTAAACAGCTGTTTGAAGAATCCAGTATCCTGATGCGTCGTATCAAGAACGGCGCAGTCAAAGCAGAAGTTGGTCATCCTAAGAAACTCCCTGGAATGACCAATGATGATTTCTTGAACCGTATTCTTCAGATTTATGAAGATAATGTTTGCGCGCATTTCAAAGAGATCTGGCTAGACGATCAATTCGGGAAAAAGAATCCTGAGTACAAGAATCCTAATCTCGTTGCGATCATGGCAAAGGTTAAGCCAAGCGGTGCTAAAGGTGATTCTCTCAAAGCATCGTTTGAAAACGTTAATGAAAATGTATGTTTTTCCATTCGTTCTCTGACGCGCGATTTCTATGAAAAAGGTCAATACTATCGAGTACTTCAAAGCATCATTACATTTGACTTTGTAAATGAACCCGGTATTGCTCACGCTAATAAATGGGCAGCACCTGCTTTGGAAAATAACTCTTTGTGCTTGGAGTCTTTTGAAGATTGCAATGTTTCTGTTGATGAACTTCGTCGTATTGTCGAAGATCACAATATGGTTGCAACTGAAAGTGCTCAAATTGCAATGGATTGTTTGAATAGTCTTAAAGTTGTCAATATTCCTATTATTCCGCTTTATCACAAATGGTAACATATAGAGTGCTTGGGTTAATTCCCAAGCACTCTATGATTTTTTGACCATACATACTTAAGTTGAGATTAACTTCTTGGTGATTAAAATGTGAACATCTTTGTTCTCGATAGCGATCCTTATAAAGCAGCATCGTATCTTTGCGACAAACATGTCGTCAAGATGTTGTTGGAAAGCTTTCAGATGTTTTCAACGGTATTAAGACATTACGGTGTTCAAGATACTTTGTTGTATTGTCGAACACATCAACACCATCCTTGCAACAAATGGCTTATTGAAAGTCGAAGTAACTATATTTGGTTGCTTGAGCATGTTCAAGGAATGCATCAAGAATATAAGTCAAGATACCACAAGGTTCATCGATCATATCTTCAGCTAATTGATGTTGTTTGTCAGATTCCTTTAGACTATCCAGAGATTGGATTAACTAAATTTGTTTTAGCTATGCCTGACAAATATAAAGTTGATGATCCAATTCAATCTTATCGAAATTACTATATAGGCGATAAGTTAAGATTTGCTACTTGGAGACTTCCCTCTCATGTTCCTGATTGGATTATTAAGGATTATGAGGAAAAGACTTTAAAAAAGATTTCAGTAATAAATACTTAAACTAGATAACCGGGAAAACAAATATGTCTTACTACAATTTTCCAACCGCCAATGATCCATTGTTGACCAATTTCCATATTCAATATAAAGCCGTCTATCAAGAAAGTATTAATGAAGCTATTAAACTTGGATTACCTTATACAGATAAACTGATGATTGACCCGGTTGCCACTGATAACGGTGGTAGAATTCTAACAGATTACTGTGCTTTAAAAGTTAATTGTCCCAGGTATATGGTGAAGGATTTATCCGAATTCTGGATGCTCTTTAAAGTCATCAGGAAAAAACACGGTTTCATGGATGAATATCAGGAGATAAAAAATGATATTGTTTAGCCAGACGGTTGTTGACACTTTCCGTAAACAAAATCCTCATCTTCGCTACGGCCAAGAGTTCTATCAGTTCATGCGGCTTGACATGATCCAAAATCCGGCTGATAAAGAGTTCTGCGATAAGCTCTATGAAGCAGACGGCGAAAAAGCTAAAGCCATGATTCGTGAAAGAACGGATCGCACGCAATGACCACTGCTCATTCTGTTCTTGTTCCTTTAGAACTTGACGCACATGAAAAGATTCAGCGACTGCGTATTCATACTGGATTACGAACCTGTGATATCGCAAGTCTGCTTATCGAAGAAGCTTTGAAAGATCCGAAGCTCATGAAAATAGCTGAAGAACGCGCAAAGGAACTTGGAAAAGAAACCAATTAAAAGGAATTGAAATGAGGGTCTATATTGCTTACAGTATTGAAGGAAGTGATGTCTATACGGTTGCATGGAAGAATATTCTAGCTCCGGAAGAACTTGGGCCCGCATTTAAATTCTTTCCTGTGCATCGTATTCCGCCTTATCGTTGCGACGGCGTTCGTGCTATTTTTATGAACATGGATCGTTATGAACCATTAGAAGGACGTCGGGTAGATTGGAATAAACTTTATACCAAACGAGGAAAACCTTTAAGAAGTCCGGCACTTCTGCTTAAATATCTAAAAGTTCTTGAGAAGGAAGGTTGGACAATTTGTCGTCAAGCTATCCTTAAGAAATATTATCCCAGATCTAGAGTTTTCAAACCTCAAGATCATCCTGATAGGAAACAACATGAAATTTTATATCGCTTTTAGCATTCACGGAACGAATGCTTTTATCACAGCTACAACTGAGACCAACGATCTTAAAAACTTGGGATCAGATTTTACAGAAGTCAAGAGCCGTCGTCCAAGTTACAAACCTGAAGACGGAATCAAGCTTCATTGGAGTCAATTGCTTAATCAAAAGGGAACTCCTCTTTGTGGACCTGCCACGGTGATTCATCGATTTAAGCAGCTTGAAAAACATGGTTGGATTGTTGACAAAGAAGCTTTTGTGAACTGTCATTATCCTCGTAAGAAATAATAAAGAACGGAGTAAACATGGAAACTTTGATTTTGTATCGCGGTGACGCGATTGAGATCGAAGAATTTCGTTTTCATAAGACTCACAGCTATTGTTTGTTGGGCAGAGGGATTTATCTGACCGACAGAATTGCTGTTGCTGAAACCTATCGCTCAAAAGGAGCATCGCAGCTTCATAAAAATTTTAATCCTGATCACTATCAGGACAATTTTCTATTGGAACAAAAGCTCTGTAAAAACAAACTTGAAGCGCTTGAAAAAGCTTCTAAAGTATATAGCATTCGTCTCTATGAGAAGCATTATAACAAACGTCATCATGTTCGTACGGTAGATAAGAAAACCAAAAAGGTTGAATTTGTAGCTTCCAAAGAGTTTCTTGATTTTCAAAGGAAAATTGGCAATCCTGAATTTCAGCGTTTGTTGGAATTAGGACAAGTAGTTGTAGAAGCTCAAAATAAACTGGAAGGTCGGCTCTTTACAGTTAAAATTATCAATCGTAATAAAAAAGAATTAGGGAAGGTTACTGAATTTCGTTTCCCTAAAGATTTCTTTGAACGTAACATTGTCAAAACCCATGAAATGAGTTTGGATGAATGTCATTTGCTTTGGGAACACGATCTTCATAAAAAAGCTTCTCAATATACTTCAGTAAGTGAGTTCATTGAAAAAGAATTTAAAAGAAACAGTTGGTATTCCAAGAAAAACTTCTTCAACATTAACGACAACTATTTACTTGTAAACTGGAATAAGTTTCGTAATGTTCTTTTACCTTTTGGAGTGATCGGTTATGAGTATCCAGGGGGGATGGCCATTGGTGGAAGTGGTTATCATCGCGCATTTAGCGTTTGGGATGAGGATTTTGTTAACGAACATCGCGTAGGTTAACCCATAGAGAGGAGAGCTTTAAGCTCTCCTCTCTCATATTTTTTTCTTTAGGAGTTTGAAAAAAATTTCAGTAATAAATACTTAAACTAGATAACTAGGAGGATTATCATGTCTCAACATCGATCCTCCTTCGGAGGACAGTTTCAAAAAGGGTTCAAGTACCGACTCTATCCGAATCAAGCTCAGCAGCGTTATCTGGCTCAGGTCTTTGGAGCCTGTCGGTATGTGTATAACCGCCAGCTCGCGGAGAACCAGACTGCGTATCAGCTTTGGAAATCAGACAAGTCTCGATATCCAGTTCCTTCTGTGAATGCTTTTGGGTTCATGCTGAAGTTACCAATGTGGAAGCAAGATCCAGAGACAGCATGGTTAGCCGACATGCCGTCGCAATCATTACAACAAGCATGCGCACATGCTGCGGATGCATTCAAGCAGTTCTTTCGGAGAAGTCATGGTTATCCGAAGTTCCGAACCCGTAAAGGACGCCAATCAGTTCACTACACCAACCAGAGTAGTTCCATTAGGAATGGTAAGCTTTGGTTAGGAAAATGTCCCGGCACGATTAAGATCGCCATAGATGATCGAGGAGTTCCCCCGCACTTCACGCAATGTGTAGTCTCTCGGTCTCCTTCAGGGAAATACTACGTCAGCTTCACAGCGAACTACACACCGGAGAAGACCTCAGGAGAACAGTTCGTGGGTATGGATCTAGGTCTCACCGATCTTGCGACGCTCTCCACGGGTCAAACGCTTCCTAACCCTCGGTACTATCTTCAAGCTCAAAGGAAGCTAGGAAGACTTCAGCGACAACTGACCAAGAAGCAAAAAGGATCAA
>ERZ795061.3446-NODE-3446-length-13762-cov-8.544758_pt1 | contig 13762 bp, 10 predicted proteins | sample MGYA00375145_ERZ795061 | MGnify/ENA primary metagenome ERZ795061 (study PRJEB30190, sample SAMN05720144) | anaerobic digester metagenome | isolation source: active sludge of municipal wastewater-treating anaerobic digesters | place: USA | collected 2014-12-22 ... | reverse complement strand
TCTCGCCGCACCCGGTCATGAAGCCCGTGGGGGCACGGTCAGGGTCACCTGGGCCGGAAAGAGCTGCGCCGGGTCGTGCCTGAGACGGGCCTGCCGCAACAGCGTATCGACATGTGGCACAACAAGACCTTCGAATGACGGCTGGCCATCGGTGATGATGACCACCGGTTTGGACAGATCGACAAGGTCGCTATTCAGATACACCGTATACTGCCGCACACGGTCGGTCCGCACCTCGATCCGGTTCGGACCGGTCACCTGCGCGGTCAGCCGGGCATAGGTCCGCTGACGGATGCTGTCATCGCGCTTGTCGATCAGATCTTCTGAAAACGACGCGATCTGATCCGTCGCATCGATCCGTACCCATCCAAACGACAAGAGATGGCTCGCATCGCGCACGACGGTCAGGGTCTTCGGAACCGGCGTCCGTCGCTGCTTATCGAACCACGTCACGAGATCGGGGAGTTCTTCACGCGGAAAAAAATGGCCGCCGGCCATGGCGTGGGTACGGTCATGTTCGCGATAGATGAAGGGGTAGTCGAGCTTCTTCAGCTCGCCGGCCAGTTTTCGACTCAACTCCACGGGCATGACTTGGTCTTGCGACCCATGAATGATGTAGACGGGCGTGGTGCGCAGGTTTTCCAGAAATGGAAATAGCACATCGTCGATTCCACTGGCCATCGGCGCCAGTCCCGCAAACAGAGGCGCGTGATGCATGCCGATGAGCCAGGCCCCGATGCCGCCGTTGGACATCCCGCTGAGAAAAATCCGGTTGGGATCGATGCGATACCGCTCCCGCACGAGCTGCACCGTTGCGAGTACCAGATCTTCGGCTCGCCTGGTAAACCACGCGCCGGCGGGATACGTCGGACAGGCCAGGATGTACTGTTCGCCCAATCGCGACTTCCACCGATCTAAATAGGCCTCGCCGGTGAACCCCGCGCCATGGAGACACACCACCAATGCGTAGTCTTTGGTCGGCTCGTAACTCTGTGGAATCGACAGGCTCACCCGATAGGGCCGGTCACGCACGACGACCTGTTCGTCCGCTAACAGTCCGACCGGCTGAAGGCCATGGGGCTGGCCTTTGCGGAGAATGTCCTGCACAGCCTGAAGGGTCGCATCAGGGCGCTGCATGATCGACGTCAACGTCGAATTGGCCTGCTCACTATCCTGAGTCGTGAGGTATTGCCAGACCTGCGAGGTCAGATCAGGCGAGGATGATTCTTCGGCTGCATGAGTGTTAGGAGTCCACAGCGCGATCACGCACAGGCAGGCGAGAGACAGGAGAAAGAGAGCCCAGCGCTGTGGATGAAGTCTGTGAACCGGCCGGAGAGAAGATCGCACGATGCTCCTATCGGGTCTGGAAATCAGCCTGGATCAGCATATCACGCCCGACTGGCTCCATGCGCAGATTCTTGAGCGGCACGGCGTCCCGCAGGCGACGCGGGGAGATTCCCCCGAGCAATCCCTTGGCATCCTGCCCGCCGAGCAGCAAGGGGGCGACAAAACACATCAGCCGCTGAGGCAGGCCTGCTCGCAGTACCGCTGCATTGAGCTCACTTCCGCCTTCGACTAAGAGGCTCGTGACGCCCAATTGTCCAAGCCTCGTCCATAATGCCGTGAGGTTCAGATGTCCGCCGGCATTGGGCATTATCAAGACATCGATGCCCCTGGCCTGCAAGCGCTCGATTTTCTTTAACGGAGCCAGACGAGTCGTGGCAATCACGGTGTGCGCGTCTTCTTGCCGTTGCAGCACGGCTGCCCGGAGCGGAATACGTAGTCGGCTATCGACCACCACCCGAAGCGGTTGCCGCGGGGCCAGTTGAACGGGATCACTCCCTAGCCTGGCGGTTAACTGCGGGTCGTCGCGCAGAACCGTGCCGATTCCGACCAGCACCGCATCGACATCGGCGCGCAACCGATGGGCCTGCAGCCGAGCCGGCTCATCGGTAATCCATTGCGATTCGCCGGCGGCGGTCGCGATCTGACCATCCAACGTCATGCCGGCTTTTAGGATGGTGAAGGGTCGTCCGGTCTGCACCCAGTGGATATAGGCTTCGTTGAGTTGTTGCGCCTCGGCCTCAAGGCACCCGACTGCGACCTGTATCCCGGCACGTTTGAGTTGCGCAATGCCTCTCCCGCTGACCTGGGGATTCGGATCCACCATGCCCACCACGACGCGCCGAACACCCGAGGTGATCACCAGCGGCACACAAGGAGGCGTGCGTTTTTTGAGATGACTGCAGGGCTCGAGGGTCACGTAGAGGGTGCCGCCGTTGGCCCGTGAACCGGCCTGACTTACGGCAAGGACTTCGGCATGCGGGCCACCGACCTTGCGGTGGGAGCCCTGCCCCACGATCTTTCCGCGGTTCACGATCACCGCGCCGACCATGGGATTGGGACTGGTATGACCCCGGCCCTTCGCGGCGAGGCGAAGGGCCAGAGTCATGAATTCACGATCGCGGGACGATACGTTCACCGGCTCGTACGCTTAGAGCGGCGCACCACGCGTTTGGCAGCCGGTCGCTTTTTCGCCTGGGCTGGTTTCGCAGACTTCTTGGCAGACTTCCCGGCACTCGGCTTCGCGGCCTTCGGTGCGCTCTTCGCCGGCTTTGGCTTGGGCTTCGGCTTGGGCTTTTCCTTTTCGGCCTCCGCCAACGCTGCCTGCGCCGCAGCCAACCGCGCAATTCCCACTCGATAGGGAGAGCAGCTCACATAGTCCAGGCCCAATTGATGGCAGAACTCCACGGAACTGGGATCGCCGCCATGCTCACCGCAAATTCCCAATTTGATGGTCGGACGGGTCTTGCGTCCACCGGTGATCGCCGTCCGCATGAGCGAGCCGACCCCTTCGCGGTCCAGCACCGCAAACGGATCGCTCTCGAGAATATTGGCGGTCTTGTAGAAATCGATGAACTTCGCCGCGTCGTCGCGTGAGAAGCCGAAGGTGGTCTGGGTCAGATCGTTCGTGCCGAACGAGAAAAACTCGGCTTCTCCCGCGATGGCGTCGGCCGTCACGGCCGCGCGCGGCAACTCGATCATGGTGCCGACCAGGTACGACAACTTGACGCCATACCGCTTCATCGTCTCCGTCGCCACTTCACGGACAAGATCTTTCTGGGCTTTCATTTCCGAGACCATGCCGACGAGCGGAATCATGATCTCCGGGACGATTTTGGTGCCTTCCTTCGCCAGTTCGCAGGCCGCTTCAATAATGGCACGCGCCTGCATCTTGGTAATTTCCGGCATCGTAATGCCGAGGCGGCAACCGCGCAGACCCAGCATGGGGTTGAATTCATGCAGTTCTTCCACGCGGGTCAAGAGCCGTTTCTTCTCATCCAGCACCGTCTGCGAGCCGCTGGTGAGTTCCAGCTGGGCGATTTCGACCATGAGGTCCTCACGCTTCGGCAGAAACTCGTGCAGCGGCGGATCGAGCAACCGAATCGTGACAGGAAATCCTTTCATCTCCCGATACAGACCGATGAAGTCCTGCTTCTGCAAGGGCAAGAGCTGATCCAGATACATCTCCCGCTCTTCGCGCTTCCGGGCGAGAATCATTTTCTGCATGATCTGAATGCGATCCTCGGCGAAGAACATATGTTCCGTGCGGCAGAGCCCGATACCTTCTGCGCCGAAACTCCGCGCGATACGGGCCTGATCCGGCACATCGGCATTCGCCCGGACCTTGAGCTTGCGCACCCCGTCGGCCCACTTCAGCACGGACTCGAACATCTGATATTTTTCCGAGGCCGACGCCTCCATCTTTCCTTGCAACACCTGGATGACTTCGGACTCCACCACGGGAATATCGCCGCCGTAGACATTGCCGGTCGAACCGTTGACGGAAAGATAGTCGCCCTCACGGAACGTCTGCGTCCCGATGCGTACCGTTTGATTGTCCAGCACCTCGATGGCGTCACAACCGGCCACACAGACCTTGCCCATCTGCCGGGCGACAACGGCCGCATGGGACGTCATACCGCCGCGCGCGGTGAGAAAACCCAAGGCGGCATTCATGCCATGAATATCATCCGGGCTGGTTTCCTGCCGGACCAACACGACGCGGTTGCCTGCGGCTTGCATCTCCACCGCACGGTCGGCGGTTAAGGCAACCTTTCCGGCTGCGGCGCCAGGACCGGCCGGCAACCCCTTGCCGAGCGGTGTGCACTGCGATTCTTCCTTCGCATCGAAAATCGGATAGAGATACTGCGCCAGCTGGTCCGGGCCGATCCGCTGCAGGGCTTCCTTCTTCGAGATCAGCCCCTCCTTCACCATATCCACCGCAATCCGCACCGCCGCCACGCCGGTCCGTTTCCCGACACGGGTCTGCAACATGTACAACTTGCCCTCCTGGATGGTGAACTCCAGGTCCAACATGTCGCGGTAGTGACGCTCCAGTCTCTTATAGGTCGTTTCCAGATCTTTGTAGGCCTGCGGCATGAACTTTTCGAGCTGGTTCACGGGCAGCGGCGTCCGGATGCCGGCGACGACATCTTCTCCCTGCGCGTTCGTCAAACACTCGCCGAAGAACTGCCGCTGGCCGGTCGCCGGATCGCGCGTGAAGGCCACGCCGGTGCCGCTGGTCTCGCCCATGTTGCCGAATACCATGGCCACGACGTTCACCGCCGTGCCCCAGGTTTCGGGAATATTGTAGAGGCGCCGATACGTCACGGCGCGGGCACCGTACCAGGACGAGAACACGGCATTGATCGCCATACGCAATTGTTCGAGCGGGTCATCCGGGAAATCGCGTTTGGTTTCCTCTTTGACGAGTTCCTTGAAGCTGACGACGAGTTCCTTGAGCGCTTTCGCATCGAGATGCGTATCCTGCGTGACCCCGAGATCGCGCTTTTTATGTTTGAGAATGTCCTCGAAATGCTCACGGTTGATGCCCATGACGATGCTGCCGAACATGCCGATGAAGCGGCGATAACTGTCCTGCGCAAACCGTTCGTTCTTGGTCTTGAGCGCCAAACCGTGCACGGTCTTCGTCGTCAATCCCACGTTCAGCACGGTATCCATCATGCCGGGCATGGACGCGCGGGCACCGGAGCGGACGGAGACCAATAAGGGACTGTCCGGATCGCCGAACCCCGCCTTCATCGACCGCTCGATCTTCTTGAGCGCCACCAGCGCCTCCTCCATCATGCCGGGAGGGTAGGCTTTGCCGCGCTTGTAATATTCGACGCAGGCCTCGGTGGAGATCGTAAATCCGGGGGGCACGGACACTTTGAGATTGGTCATCTCGGCCAGTCCCGCACCTTTGCCGCCGAGCAGTTCCTTCATGTTGCCGGTGCCTTCGGCTTTTCCATCTCCAAAGTAATAGACGTATTTCTTGGCCACGCGACGCTCTCCTTGTGCTATGAGGTCAATGAGTCGGAACCGAATGGCGGGCGGCGGCTTCCAATCGCAGGCGGTAGCGGTTCACGACGTGCCTGGTCACTCGAATGCCGCACACGATGATCCCCACCACGAACGCGCCGACCGCAAACAGTCGGTAGTCCACGAACGGTCCATAATCGAAATAGAACTTTCCGTCTGCGCCCTGTTTGAGTTGTGCGTCTTTTTGAAACGTATGGGTCTTCCCGGTCGGATCGGCGAGGTTGAGCCACTCCGAGCAGAACTGCACGGGGTTCTCCGAACCGGGGACATGTTGGTAGGCCAGTCGCAAGCAAATGTCTTGTCTGGAGTCATAGATATCCGGTGTCCGCACCAGCCGTTCGAAATTGAGGCCGGTCACCCAGATGCCGAAGAGAAAGACCGCGTTGCACACCACCATCATCACGACGCTGATGCCGGACGCAAATCGACGGACCTTGGTCGCCCTTATGTGAGCCGCGGCACTTGCCTCGGGTGACTCAGGGAGGCTCTCTGAAGTTGAGTCCACACGTTCACCATCCGCTACGTCCCTTGTACCATAATCTGGGAGAAATCAGCGAACGACATGAACAAATCGTCGACCGTTTTCAAGAGCGACAGCCGGTTGCTGCGCACTGCCGGATCGTCGGCATTCACCATCACCGCATTGAAAAAGTCGTCGATCGGACCCTTCATCCGGACCAGCACGTCCAGGGCCTGCCCGTAGTCCCCGCTGCGCATGGCCGCCGCATAGGCCGCATGACTGTTCTGGACCGTCTCATGCAAGGCCGATTCGGCAGCCTCGCGGAACAACCCGGATTCCACGGGCTTACGGTCCCACTGCTCTTTTTCGGTCAGCCGGTGCGCACGTTTGAATCCCACGATGAGCGGATCGAACTCCGCCCGCAGGGTGATCTGCTGCAGCGACTGCATCTTGTCGAAGAGGTCGGTGAGATCGATAGACTGGCGATCGACCGATTTCAGCACGGCCTCCATGACATCGTCCCGCAATTGGTGCGCACTTTTCCCATAAAAACGGACCCGCTCGAACAGAAATCCGATCACATCCGGCGCGCCGCCTTTTCCCGTAGGAGGCGCAGCCGCCACCTGCTGACTGGCCAATCCCTCCTGCGCCGCCCGCACGGCCTGCGCCAGATTGAGCCGCAACCGGCTCTCGATGAGAATCCGCACGATCGCCGTGGCGTGGCGTCTGAGAGCAAAGGGATCCTCGGAGCCGCTCGGGACCAAGCCCACCAGGAAAAATCCGGCAATGCTGTCCAACCGGTCGGCCAGGGAGAGCACCTTGCCCGCCAGTGACTCCGGCAACTCGCCTTCCATCGCCCGTGGCAGATACTGTTCGCGAATCGCTACGCTGACGGTCGCCGATTCCCCGTCGTGTTTCGCATACTCCCCGCCCATCATGCCCTGCAGGGTCGGAAACTCGCCGACGATCCCCGTCAATAGATCGGCCTTGCTAAGTTCTGCCGCACGCCGGCACTCATGAATCAATGCCTCGTCACCAACCTGCCCGGCCACATGCGCTGCCATCGCCACCACACGCTGCGTCTTTTGATGCAGACTGCCGAGTTTCTGGTGGAATGTCACCGCGAGCTGTTTTGCTACTCGATCCGCCAACGACGTCTTACGATCCTCGTCGAAGAAAAATTTCGCGTCCGCCAATCGGGCAGCCAGGACCCGTTCGTTACCCTCGCGGATCAGCTGCATGTTCGACAACTTCATGTTCGTGACCGCGAGGAAATTCGGCAACAACGCGCCCTTGGAGTCCACGAGGGAAAAATACCCCTGGTGCTCCTTCATGGAGGTCATCAGAATTTCTTTCGGGAGTGCGAGATAGTGCGGCTTGAAAGACCCCAGAATTGTCAGCGGGCATTCCACCATATAGACGGCCTGCTCCAGCAACTCATCGTCCTGATGCAAATGTCCACGCGCGGATTTGGCCAACGCGGCCAGTTGCTCGAGGATCATGGCCCGCCGGCGGTCCTGATCCACAATCACGCTGTGGCGCTCAGTCTCCTTCACATAGTGCGCGATGGATTTAATGGGAAAGCCCTTCGGGCTGGACACCTTTGCACCCAGAACGCGATGCCCCTGGCTGAGATTCCCGGCCTTGATCGTCGCAAATTCAATCGGCAGGACTTTGCCACCGCAGAGGGCCACCAGCCAACGCACCGGACGGGCAAAACGCACGCCGGTCCGATTCCAGTGCATGGCCTTGGGGAACGACAACTTGGCCAACAACTGCGGCAAGGCCTGCGTCAGCACCGCAGCAACCGCCTGCCCCTTCTCCTGCTTCACGGCAAACAGATACTCGCCTTTGGGCGTCTGCCGGACTTCCAGCGCTTCAACCGCCACGCCCTGGCCTGTAGCAAACCCGATAGCGGCTCTCGTGGGCTGACCTGACTGATCGAAGGCCACAGCTTTCGACGGCCCCATTGCTTCCTTGACGGCGGAGGCCTGCTGGAGCGCCAGTCCTTCGACCAGCAACACAAGCCGCCGCGGTGTACCCATCGTCCGCACAGCGCCATAGGTGAGACGCGATTCCTTCAGCAACGTCTCCGCGCCCTGCTGCAAGGCGCGTAAGGCCGGGGCGACGAACTGATAGGGCAACTCTTCCGTCCCGATTTCGAGCAGCAATTCCGTTGTGGCCGGCGTCTTGGCGCGTGGGGGAGATGCAGAGTTCTTCGCGCGTGAAACAGGCTTGGTCTTGGGTTTTTTAGATGGCATCGTGGAGTTGGGTCCGCAGGCTACTTGGTAGTGACCGGTGAGTGGGTGGTGGTTCCTTTACCCGCCCGGGTCGATTGCTTGATCAAAGGATGTCCCATGGCCTCCCGGTCGGCCACATACGATTCCGCACAGCGCCGCGCCAGCGCCCGCACCCTGGCGATGTACGACGTCCGTTCGGTGACGCTGATCGCCCCACGCGCATCCAGCAGATTAAACATGTGCGAGGTCTTGATGCAGTAATCGTAGGCCGGCAAGGTCAACTTCTTGTCGAGCAGACGCTGACATTCCCCTTCGAACGCTTGGAAGGTGGCCATCAGCATGGGCACCTCGCCCTCTTCGAAGTTGTAGCGTGAGAACTCGACTTCGCTGCGGTGATGCACGTCGCCGTAGGTCACGCCGTCGGTCCACTGGAGATCGTAGACGTTATCGACCTGCTGCAGATACATGGCGATGCGCTCGGTCCCATAGGTAATTTCGCCGGTGATCGGATTGAGCGGAATCCCGCCGATTTCCTGGAAATACGTAAACTGGGTAATCTCCATCCCGTCGAGACGCACTTCCCATCCCAATCCCCAGGCACCCAAGGTCGGCGACTCCCAATCGTCCTGCACAAACCGGATGTCATGCTTCTTGGGATCAATCCCCAGTTGCTTGAGACTCTCCAAATAGAGTCCCTGAATATTGTCGGGAGCGGGTTTCAGCACCACCTGGTACTGATAGTAATGCTGCATGCGGTTGGGATTTTCGCCGTACCGCCCATCGGTCGGACGGCGGCAGGCTTGCGGATAGGCCGCGCGCCAGGGTTCCGGTCCGAGGGAACGGAGGAACGTGGCAGGATGGAAGGTGCCCGCGCCGACTTCCAAATCATAGGGTTGATGGATGACGCACCCGCGGTCGGCCCAGAAGCGATGCAAGGTCAGAATGAGGTCTTGGAAATTCACCGGATGTCCAGATCTAGCCGCAGGCTGCTCGTGGTGACGGACAAAAATCACGCTGAAGCTAGCAAGAACGGTTACAGGGTGTCAAGAAACTGAAGCTCCATTTTCAATGGGTTGCAGTATGGTATCCGTCAGAGAGACGCACGAATTTCTTCTTGGCCGTCTCGTCATCGAATTGCTTGAATCACGGCACGCGCTGGTTTATTCTGCAAAATCTTGAGCAACTCACTAGACAACTATCCAAGCGATGAAGTTCTCGAAGAAGAGTGAATACGGGCTCCGCGCGCTGCTTGAGCTCTGCGAGACCTACGGGGGACGCGTGCTCCAGCGCCATGAGATTGCCGAGCGGCAGAACATTCCCGTCGAATTTCTCGAACAGATTCTGCTCGCGCTCAAACGCGCCGGGCTGCTGGCAAGCCGGCGCGGCATTCGTGGCGGCTATTCGCTGATCAAATCCCCTGAAGAGATCACGCTCGGGCAGGTCATCCGTATCCTGGACGGACCGCTGGCGCCGATCAGCTGTGTGAGCAAAACCGCCTATCAGAAATGCTCCGACTGTCCCTACGCCGCTAAACCCTCCTGCCCGTTACAGCAGGCCATGGGGGAAGTGCGCGATGCTATTGCCAACATTCTCGACCATTACACCCTCAGTCGATTTGCCCGTACTCAACCGGCGGAAGGATCTTGATGCGCACCATCGGCCATACGATCACCACATTGATGCTGACCGTCACCGCAGCTTGGGGTCTGTTCACGTTCCCGGCTGCATCGGGCCACGCAGCCGAAACGCGTGATTTGATTCTGGCCGCCTATAGCGTGCCGAAAGAAGCCTACGAGCGACACATCATTCCCGCCTTCCAACGGTATTGGAAACAGAAGACGGGACAGGATGTTCGCGTGCGCAGCTCCTATGGAGCCTCCGGTGCCCAGGCCCGCGCCATCATCGGCGGGTTTGACGCGGATGTCGCCGTGCTCTCCCTGGAAGGGGACGTCGATCAAATCACCAAAGCCGGCCTGATTACGCATGACTGGCGGAAAGCCCCGCACGGGGGCATGATCTCCGCCTCGGTTGTGGCGCTCGGCGTCCGGAAAGGCAATCCCAAAGGCGTGAAGGGCTGGGAAGACGCGGCGCGGCCCGGTATCGAAGTCTTGTATCCCAATCCCAAAACGTCCGGCGGCGCCATGTGGGATGTGATTGCGATTTATGGCGCAGGACTGAAACTGGCCGAGCAACGGGCGGGAAAGCCTGTGGCTCCAGAAGCGGCAGCGACGCAAGCGGTCGACTTGCTCACACGTATTCAACGCAACGTGAAAGTGATGGATAAAAGCGGCCGTGAATCGGTGACCACCTTCGAACGCGGCGTTGGCGATGTGATCGTGACCTACGAAAACGAATTGTTGCCGCGCGTGAAGAGCGGACGTCCCTACGAACTCATTGTGCCGGCCGAAACCGTGTGGATCGAAAACCCGGCGGCGGTGGTCGATACGTATGCCGATCGGCATAAGGCCAAGGATCTGGCCGAAGCATTTGTTGCGTTTCTCCATGGCCCGGAGGCGCAGGCCGCGTTTATCGAATTAGGATTTCGTCCGTTGGATCGTGGCGCAGCGGCTCCAGCATCAGGTGCCGCCCTGCCGCAACCGGCCCGGCTCTTCACCATTGCAGAGCTCGGCGGATGGGAATCCGTAAGCAACAAACTCTTTGGCACGCAAGGACTCTGGACGAAGATTGTCGAAGACGTGTCAAAGAGGTAGCAGGATGCTGAACACGCCAGCCAGCGGCGTTCTCGCATCGTTCAGGCCCTCAACGTACCGCAAGGGTACGCCTCAGGCCTTCACTCGCTGCGGCCTTGCTGGACTGACCTGTTGAGCATCCTGTGAATGAACTGATGGCACATGATCGCCACGAGTGGAAATGATTGCATGCCGAACATAAATGACCGCCACCAAAGACACGGAACGAGCGCATGACCTCACACATGCTCTTGAGCCTGGCACTGCGGTCTGCAGCGGTGGGATACGTCCTGCTGCTGATTTTTCTCCCGCTGGCCACCCTCACGCAGCAATCTATCACGTCGGGATGGGACCGCTTTATCCAGGATTTATCAGCTCCTCAGGCGGCGGCCGCGCTCTGGCTGACGATTGAGACTTCCGCGATCGCCACCGTCATCAATGCCATCTTCGGCACCCTCTCGGCGCTCGTCCTGGTGCGGTATGAATTCCCAGGCCGCTGGCTCTTGAATGCTCTGGTCGATCTGCCCTTCGCCATCCCGACGCTGGTCGCCGGTTTGATGATTGCCGCCATCTATGGTCCGACCAGCGTCCTCGGCACCTGGCTCCAGCAGGGTGGTCTGACGGTGCTGTATAACCAGCCCGGCATCATTCTGGCCATGCTGTTTGTCACCATGCCCTTTACGATTCGCTCTCTCCAGCCGGTGTTGATGGGACTGGAACGTGATCAGGAAGAAGCGGCGTTCACCCTCGGAGCGAGCCCCTGGACCACCTTTTGGAAAGTCACGGTCCCGTCGGTTCTGCCCGGACTCCTGACCGGCGTGTTCCTCACCTTCGTGCGAGCGCTCGGCGAATTCGGCTCCATCGTCATCGTGGCGGGCAATATCCCGATGAAGACGCAGGTGGCGTCGGTGTACGTGTACGGAGAGATCGAGAGCTACAATCCCCAGGCGGCGACCTCGGTCTCGGTGTTGATTCTGCTCATTTCGTTTGTGGTGTTGCTGCTGTTGGAACGCCTGACGCGGCGTCCCGGTGAACGGTTACCTAAGTTGTTTCGCTGGTCGAGCCGGCATGAAGAACCGGCCCATGATTCGGCTATGCCGACTGTTGCGCCGTGAAAGATACACCGGGGCTGAGATTGTGGTGAACGTGACGGGAGTGCGGGCATGCGTTGGCTGTTGATCGGGATCGTCTGGCTCTATTTTCTGGTCCTCCTGGTGGGCCCGATCCTCTACATGGCGAGTCAGAGTTTCAGTGAGGGCCTGACGGCGTTCTGGACGGAGATCACGCGTCCGGAAGCGCTGCACGGCTTTACGCTCACCGCGGAAATCACCCTGATCGTCCTCGTGCTCAACCTGATCTTCGGCACGCTCACGGCGCTGGTGCTGGCTCGCCAACAGTTCTGGGGGCGCAGCCTGATCAGCGGGGTGATCGATTTGCCCTTTGCCGTGTCGCCGGTCATCGCCGGATTCATGCTGATCCTGCTCTTCGGCCCGGACACGATGCTCGGGGCGTGGTTCGGCCAGGCGCATATCAAGGTGCTCTTCGCGCTGCCCGCCATGATTCTTGCGACCCTGTTCGTCACGTTTCCATTCATGGTGCGGGAACTGACGCCACTCTTGCAGACGCTGGGGACAGAGGAGGAAGAGGCGGCGCGGACATTGGGCGCCAACGAGTGGCAGGTGTTTCTCAAGGTGACGCTCCCCGCCTTGCGCTGGGGCCTGGTCTATGGTGCGACACTTACGGTTGCGCGCGCGATCGGCGAATTCGGCGCCGTGCTGGTGGTGTCCGGCAATATTCTCTTACTGACACAAACCGCCACCTTGCATATCTATCAAAGTTATGTCGATTTTAATTACGTAGCAGCCAATGCCGTGGCATTGACCCTGCTCGCCGTCTCCTTCGCGATTCTCACCGTGCTGGAGATCGCCAAGGCCAGAGCGGAAACGACCGTCGCGGAAGCGGGAGCGCAGTAAAGCGGTGAAAATAGAAGTACGTGGGCTCACCAAGAAATTCGGTTCCGGCACGGCGGTCGGCAATGTCTCCTTCGTGGTGAACGAAGGCGAACTGCTGGGCTTGCTGGGGCCCAGCGGCAGCGGGAAAACCACGGTGTTGCGGTTGATCGCCGGCCTGGAAGTCCCGACCTCCGGCGATATCTTTATCGACGGCAAGCGGGTCAACGACCTCACCGTACAGGAACGCAACATCGGCTTCGTCTTTCAACACTACGCCCTCTTCAAACATCTGACGGTCTTCGACAACATTGCCTTCGGCCTCAAGATCAAAAAGTGGAACCGGCCCGATATCGAACAGCGTGTCCTGGAACTGCTCTCCTTGATGAGCCTCGACGGACTGGGCAGCCGCTACCCGCACCAGCTCTCCGGCGGGCAACGGCAGCGTGTCGCCATCGCGCGGGCACTGGCGCCCCGCCCTTCCGTGCTGTTGATGGATGAACCCTTCGGCGCCGTCGATGCGAAGGTCCGGCAGGAGTTGCGCGAGTGGCTCATCCGCCTGCATACGGATTTGAACGTCACCAGTCTCTTCGTCACGCACGATCAGGAAGAAGCGATGGAAGTCTCCGGCCGCATCATCGTGTTCTCCAAAGGCAAGCTGGAGCAGGCCGGCTCACCCGCCGACGTCTACGAAGAACCGGCCACGGAATTCGTGGCCCGCTTTATCGGGTCGATGAATATTGTGGAAGGCAACGTGCAGCGTGGACAGGTGCAGGTGGGCTCACTCGAATTCCCCGCTCCCGGCTTTTCCGACGGCCAGAAGTTGCAAGTCGGATTCCGCCCGTACTACGTCAAGGTGGCGGAAGATGCGACCCGGTACCGTCAGCAGGCCAAACTCCGCCATATTTATTTTCTCGGGGTCGCGTACCGACTGGAAATTGAAACGGCGGATGGGTTGATCCTCCGCTCGCGCATGAACAAGGAAGAGTTTCGCCGCTGCAATTTTGTCGTCGGGCAAGCCGTCTCGTTTGCCGTCAC
>ERZ795061.3440-NODE-3440-length-13769-cov-4.619950_pt1 | contig 13769 bp, 13 predicted proteins | sample MGYA00375145_ERZ795061 | MGnify/ENA primary metagenome ERZ795061 (study PRJEB30190, sample SAMN05720144) | anaerobic digester metagenome | isolation source: active sludge of municipal wastewater-treating anaerobic digesters | place: USA | collected 2014-12-22 ... | reverse complement strand
AATCCCAGAGGATAAAGTTCTCGTTATTGGTGAAAATGTTGGTGAATTTATTACTTACGGTGGCGTAAATGACCAGCAATTTACTGATATGCGCCCTGTACCCCCAGAATGGAATTACTCACTATATACTCAATTTGGTTTCCTAATTGATAATGCAATGGGTCTTTACGTAATTGGTGGGCTTAGCTAAAAGTTTCTAGGATGTGGGGGGAAGGAAACTTCCCCCTACAATTTTGAAGGAATGAGGAGTGGAATACATGAATACAACTTACGACAATATACAAACCAACAAACCTTACAAGTCTTATAAGAAAACGATTCTTGGGAAGGTAGCAGTTTATACTTTCAATTCATTGACAAATACACCCAACGCAATCTTGCTGGAAGGGAAAGATAATAATTCTTTTTCTGCGACAGTAGATACTTGGAACGCAGTAGAAGATGCGTATTTTAGACGTATGAATAGAAAGCATTTGGAAACTGGTTACGTTGTTGAGTTTGTTAGACCAGAAAATTACGATGAGATTACACCAGAATTTCTAGCCGATGCTTCGGATGAAGATTTGCAAGCCATTTTGAAAAAGCCGTGGATGGAATTTAAGAAATCTTATCTTAACAAAATAACTTCAGAAGCAATTTTAATTAGATTACTTACTATTGCAAAGACAGAAGAAAAATCAGAAAGCTTTATTAAAAATATTGAAGCCAAGATTAGTGAACTACAAGGCTTTGCTACCTCAGAGGAATAAATGAGTGTTTTTCCCGATTCTGTAACTCATACAACTTTAGATTATCTAATTACCTATTTGAGGCTTAGAATTGGGGATACTAATTCTACGGCATATAGATATTTAGATGAATGGCTTTTAAAAGCACTTCAATTAGCCGTTCAAAGTCTGCAAAGATTTTGGAATTATAAGTATCTAATTGATGATAATTTTGATGTAGCCAGAAACCCTAATTATACTAATTTTCTATTTCCAGAAGAGGATGGTGTAATTGAAAAGGGGGATGAAAATATTATAATACTTATGGCGGCTATTTATACGCTAGAAGGTTCGCTTGAAAATAGTGCTTGGACTTTTGGAAGTTGGAAAGATTTTGAAGTTAGTTACAGCAATATTGAAGGCGGAAAACAAAGAAGTGAAACCGTAAAAAGATTATGGGATGAACTTAACAGTATTATAAAACCGCCATCAAAAAGATTAGCGACAGGTAAAAAGGGTTCACTTCCCGGATATAAAGGAAATGAATTTGAGAGAAAAACTCGGTATTAATCAAGGAGAGGATTATGAAGAAAAAGGTTTTAATTTGGGCAGATAGTCCATCTGTTCCAACTGGTTGGGGTAATGTAGTTAGATTTTTGTTAGCAGAAATGCCAAAAGATAAATATGATTTTGTGTGTCTTGGGATTAATTATTACGGCGACCCCCACGATTTACCATATAAAATTTATCCTGCTGGCAGTAAACATCCCGGAGATATTTATGGTTTCAGCAGGCTATCTGAAATAGTTAGTCGTGAAAAGCCAGAAATTTTATTTTTGCTTAATGACATCTGGGTAATTAATCAGATGCTTGAAGTAATTAAAGATGTTTATAGAAGCAATTTTCCTAAAATTGTTATCTACTTCCCGGCAGATGCGGCTGACCATGACCCTGCTTGGTATAAGAACTTGGGGATGGTTACAAAAGCAGTGGTCTACAATGATTTTGGAAAACGGGTTGCTGAAAAAGCAAAACCAGATTTTAAGTTTGATGTTATAGGTCATGGCGTAGATACAAAAACATTCTTTAAATCTTTCAAGACTAGAACAGATGCTAAAAAATTCCTGTTCTCTAAAAAAGAAGATTTACACAACGCTTTTATTTTCTTAAATGCTAATAGAAATCAACCTAGAAAACGCCTTGATATTACAATGCGGGCTTTTTCTTTATTTGCTAAAGATAAACCAGATGCCAGACTATACTTACATTCTGGTACAGTAGATTCTGGAATTGATGTTATTAGACTAGCAAACATTACTAAAATAGAAGAAAAACTAATTATCACGTCTGTTCAACACGGTATTCAAGCAGTACCTTTTGATAGACTTAATCTTATTTATAATGCGTGTGATGTGGGTATCAATAGTGGTTTAGGTGAAGGCTTTGGACTATGCTCAGCCGAACACGCCGCTACAGGTGCTTTACAAATTGTACCTGACCACTCAGCATTAACAGATTTATATAAAGATTGCGGAATCTTAGTTCCAGCCAATATACCATTTTCTCAGGATGGGATTTCAACTACTGGTAAATTAGTTACGCCGGAAGATTTAGCAAACGCTATGGAAATTGCCTATACTGATAAAGCCAGACGAACAGAACTTGCTGAACTGGGAATGAAAAAATTTACTTCACGAGAATTTTCTTGGAAGTTTATGGCTGAACAATGGGATTCCCTTTTATCGAGATTATAAATGGAAATAACCTTCCCTAGCAATACAACAGAAATTATAGACGCTATCCGTTCTGGGATTGGAAGGGAAGTAGTCTTTTATACAGAATATAAAACAGTATGTAGCGCATGTGGTATTAATCCCATTACTGATACAAGTACAAATCCATTTTGTCTATCTTGTAGCGGTGAGGGCTATATTACAACTCTTTCTGGAACGAATGTTTTAGCCCACATAACTCATTATCCAATGGATAATTTGATATGGGTAACAGGCGGTCAAATTGAAGATGGCGATGTCAGACTTCAAATAAAATACACAGATGAAAACTGGACTTTGGCAGATACCGCTAAACGTGTTCTAGTAGATGATGTTTTATATAGAATTAAAAATAAAACTAAACGTGGGTTTCAACAACTGAATAGAATAATCATTCTATGTGATGAAGAAACTTAAGAGGTTGGAATGGATGAAAAAGAGAAAGAAAATAGTAAGATTATCGAAGGTCTTGATATAATTGATATAGTAAAACTGGTGGATAGAAAATCACGGTCTTACCAAGCAATTATTTTACAAGATATAGAAACAGTTATACCTAAAAATTCAGAGGAGTTTCATAAAGTTCGTAAAATTATTTTAGACAATATGAATGAATATACTAGAAGTATTTTACGTGCAATTTTTGGAACGGATTTTGAGGGTAAAATAGAGTAACTAATATGAGAGTGGAAACATATTACCGACATATTGAGGATTATAGATATAGAATTTTAGAGATACAAGCAACTTTGAAATTTTTTAGAACCCTACAAAAACGCTCGGCTATAGTTTCCGCAAGAGATGCTGAACGTGAATTATACAGCGCACTAGGGGAAGCAGAAGATTTATTAGATACTGTTCAGTCTGCTAGAGATGATGTTCGTAATCTTGACTTAGCAGATTTAGCAGAAACCTCTGCATTAGGTAAAACTTATGGGGAAGCCAATGATATTCTATGGACTCAACTAAATATAGCCTTGCAAGTAAATCAGGAATTTGATTTCGAAAATGCGGTGGAAAGATTATATAGGGCTGTTATGAATGAGAACACCATTCAACTAAGACCTGTCTATGGGACTGGTAAAGTTACAGTTAATATTAATCTTAATGAAACTGCTGGAAATCTTGAAGATTATGGCAATGCTATCTCCGCTGTAAGAGAGGCTGGTGGATTTGGTAAATTAGAACCGGGTATGGCATCTTGGTTTTGGGAAAATTTCTTATACCGAGTAGCCAGAGAAGGTGCTGAACCGCCTAAAAAACAAACTTCTGATGAAGGTGGTGGTAAAGGCAAGGGTAAAGGCAAAAGCAAGAAAAAGGGCAAAGAAAGAAAAGAACACTCAAAAGAAGAACTTGAAGAAATTTATTGGGCAACAATGAATTTAAGACTTGAGGCTAGTGATAGTCTTGCTCCATTCTGGTCTATTATAAATTATGGCACTCGTGCTTTAGTTTCTGATAGAGGTGGGGTAGCTTATCCACAAGCCGCCCCAACCCATTTTGTTTTGAAAGCACAAAATAAAATCAGGGGTATTTATTCACAGTTCTTTAAGCAAGTATATACAGAAGTTAATAATGCTCAGAAAGATTTGATTCGCCTTCTCAATAATATGACCCAGCAAGTGAGACGACTTATTTCTGCTATAAATCAACTAATGTCTACAATTCAGGAAGCCCAAGAAAGAATGGTTCAAAGAAATTTTGATATGATTATGCGTAATTTAGAGCAGATGGGTAAAGATGCTTTAGTTGATATAAATAGAGTAGAGCGTTTAGCAAGAGATATGGTAGAAGATGCTGAAAATATCCCAAGTAGGGTTTCATTAGGCGGTGGTGTTAGAATTAGAACACCTAGACTAATCAGAGGTATCTAGGATGTATAAAGAAACAAAAGAAGATTTAAGTATCTACAAATGGTTGGAAGCTTTATTTGCAGACGCACCATTTATTAAAATCGTAGATGCTTTTCCACTAGAAGATTTAACAGTTCCTTCAATTTCTGTTGAATCAGTTACTACAACTATACAGGGTTCTGAATTGGGCAATCGAACTCCTTTAAAGTATAGAACGTACTCCATAGACGTATTTGCAAAAGACAAAGCTCAGAGAGATGAATACTCTTATCGTATTCTTAATGCTCTTGATGAAGCAATTATGGTGTATGATTTTGATGAGGGTTTCACTAACCCTTCCGTAATAGACAGTTTTGATGTTTTAGAAAGACGACTCCAGAATATTAAAATACTGGCTGAACTTACGGAAAAAATGTATTATCGGGCTAATGTAACTTTTGTTGCATTACTAAACTCTTTAGATTGAGGGTAAATATAAATGGCAAAGAGATTATCAATTCCTTCAAAACAGTTGCAGATGTTTCTTGTCGGGGCAAAGAATAAGCTTAAAATTGCACGTGTTCAAAGCTTAGCACTTAATACTGACAACCCAGCAACCACAATGGATGAAATCGGTTCAGCCTCACATACAGGGGATATTAAAGAAGTACCAAATGTAACTTTAACTTTCTCTGCTTTTGATGTGGGTGTAAAAATCTGGTCTGTATTAACAGGCACAGACTGGACTGCTTATCCATCTGCGGGTGTAGACATCGGGCTACTTGGTGAAGTAGATGCCATCTTTTATGTAAAAGACCACAACCTAGCAGTTTACGCTAAATCTGCACATGCTAGACGTTTGCAGATTCGTGATGTAAACTTTAATTATTCTGTGGATGGTGAATCAACAGAAGATTATTCCGCAGTTGGCTCTAAACGAAGATGGCTTAAATACGATGTAGTATGCGATGTTCTGTCAAGTACAGGCACTTCACATACATTATCAAAAACCCCAATTCAACTAAAGAATGGTGATTACGCCCTTTCTGTAATTGCAGATGGGGAATACTTGGATGAAGTTACTACCGCACCTAGCACAGGTGAGTATCGTATTGTAGGTACTACCCTGACTACTGGTGATGCAGTTGCTTCACAAGTTATTGTATGCTACCATTCAGACGCTGATGGGGCATGGACAGATGTTTCTGATACAGACGTTCCAGCCGCAATTCGTGGTAAAGATGTCTATATCACTATTTCAGCCAATTCCATTGCTAGAGTTCAATCAGTAAGTATTACTGGTAACTTAAATCCGCAGGTTATCAATGAAATGGGTAATCCAGAAAAGATTGTGGGCTATCAATCACAAGTTCCACAAGTTGAAGGTACTATCACAGTTCTTGATACTGACACAGATTTAATCAGCCTGTTTACTTATGGTGTATTAGGCTCTGGTGCTGAATGGAGTCCGGGCGAAGACTGTACTACAACTGCACTATCATTGAAAGTAGAACTAAAAGACCCCTGCGATGCAACAGTAGTGTTGAAAACCGTATATCTTGATGATATTTCAATGGTTGGTGATGGTTATGCAGTAAACGTAAATGGTCAAGCACAATGGGCTATCAATTATCGTTCTAACACAGGACACTTGGTAGTTTATAGTGGTGCAATGCCTTAAAATTAAATAATCTATTATAAAATAGATAAGGTTTAAGCAAGCAAGGGAGTATTAGATAGAGTCAATACTCTATTTAATACTCCCTTTTTATTTCAGGATTTGGATAGGAGAATCAAAATGCAAAGTGTTGATAAGAATGATGTCAATATATCTAAGTTGTTTGTATGGAAAAAACGCTATGATATAGAAGGAATAAATGGAGAAGATAAACTCTCTGTTTGGATTAGAGTGGTTGGTGATGCGGACTTAAACAAAGCCCGTGTCTATGCTCTGCGTAAATCTGCCGAGTTACGCAAAGCGTTTAAAGAAGATGATAGTTATGCTAGACTGATATACCTATCTGATATGTCAGATATTCCAGAAGATAATATTATTCAGTTAATTTTGGTAGCTTCTGCAACCTATGTTACAAGACAGGCTTTAGAAGTAGTCCAAACGCCTTATCCAGTAGAGCCAAATTCAGACGCTGATTTAGAACTAATGGAAAAATTCCAATCTGAGGTGGATGGTTGGGCGCAGAAAAGAAATGATGACCTCAAAAAATATATCGAAGAGCAACTAGAAAAAATAGAAAAAGAATTAAAATCAAAGACAAAAGATGAACTAGTAAAAGAATATGAAAAATTAGTCATCGCTAGTGCTTGCGAAAATGAAATGATTAAATCATTTCGTGAAATGTGCGTTTTCTACGCATGTTATCTAGATGAGAATTTAACAGAACATTTATTTCAAAATTTCGAAGACTTTGAAAATCTACCTGAGTTCTATAAAAAACAATTTGTAGACCTTTATCGAGAAGTTGAAATAAATACCGATGAACTAAAAAAATAGCACGTTCCAATGCCATTGCTTCTTTATGGGCGGTTGCAAAATCGCTTGGAGTGCCGTTAGATAAAACAATTACTTGTCTTGAGGATGTCCCATATACACTTTCTTATGTAATCCGAAAAAGACAACAACTAGATAATTTGAATGAATTGCCAGCAGACAAAAGACCCCCAGAAAATATTATTTGGGACGGTTCTGCCGAAGAAATGGAAAGGTGGTTAGGAAGAGTTTTCAAAACAAATGCCACAGATGGAATCATCGTTGATGAATCTGAATTAGAGGATTAATGGCTCAACTTAAAGATTATATTAAATCATATTTAAAAGATGAAGATATACGACAACTTGTACTGGCACAAATTGCCCAAGTTGTACAAGACCCTGCCTATGTCGCTGAAATAGCGAAGAGAATTAAAGCGGGGCTATTAACTACCGATGCACCGATGATTAAAGGTAGTGGTGGTCAAATAATTCGGCAAAGACTTGATATTAATGGTATGGTCGAAAAAGCCCTTCAGCAAATTGATGTAAAAATTGCTGAAGCCATTAAACAACGGGTTATAGCAGACTTACAGGTTGCATATCAGCAAGTTTGGGCGCAAGTTAAATCTCCTCAGGGCGGAGTTATTAGAAATGCCAGACTTCAAGACCTCATTAATCAATTACACATAGTTAGTGGGGGACAAGGAATTAATTGGGGTCAGGGTGGTGGCGGACAAGCACCACCCCCGCCTTTCCCTCCCCCTCCCCCTCCACCCCCTCCGCCACCACAACAACCAGACCCGTTTGACCCACTAAATCAACCTGCTGGTAAAAAGAAAATCCCAGTAAATCCAGCCGCACTAGGTATGCTACCCGGTGGGGCAACTACCCGTGATAAGGTAATGAAGATAGCTGGGGAAATGGGCTTTACAGAATTTGACCTTGATAGAATTGTTAAATATGGTAAAGGCTTAACAGATATAAAATTTAAAGCCATAGACTCTATGGGCGCTCTTAATCAACTGTCTGTAACAGTTGGTAGTTTTGGTGAAATCATTGATAGAACCCAAAGAAGATTCCAACCATTTGGCGATGCCGTTGCAAAAGATGCCCTAGAATTTATGAAATGGTCTATTGCTATTTCGTTAATTTTAATCCCAATGCAAAAATTGGGAGAAATGGCTAATGAAGCGATAACAAATCAAACAAAATTAGCCGATGTTGCTATTGCTTTGGGCGATGCACAAAAAAGTGTTAATGAAGTTTTTAAAGCCTCATACGATATTGCTAATCAAACTGGTGAAGCAGTTGGCGGCGTTATTGATGCTTATGCCTTAGCCTATAGAGCCGCTGGTGGTGCGGCTTCTAATGAAGAAAGATTTGCTACTGCTGGTAAACTATTAAGTGATTCTTTAATTCTATCTAAACTATCTGCACTAGACCAAGCAGAAGCCATTGATATTTTATCTGCGGCTTTAAAGCAGTCATCTAAAGAATTAGAAAGACTTGGTGGTAGTGCTAATGCCCTTGAAAATGGGCAAATGTTACTAGATTCTTGGGTAAAAACTACTAGAATTGCTAATGTTTCTCTCGAAACTTTGGCTACCTCTTTTTCCATTGTATCGGATGCGGCTGGTGCGGCTGGTTTATCCATTTATGAGCTAAATGGTGTTATTGCAGTCCTATCAGAAGCTACTGGTGATGTGTCTGGTAAAGAAATCGGTAATATGGCTAGAGCTTTGGTTTCTGGTTTCCAATCAGATAAAGCCGCTAGACAATTACAATCACTTGGTATTGCCATTCAAGATGTTTCTGGTGAAGCCAGAAGCTTTATGGATGTTTATGGAGAAATCGCTAATCTGAGACAGGCTGGTATTTTAAGCGATACAGAATTTAATAAGATTACATTGGCTATCGGTGGCGGTACTCGTAGACAAGCCATTGTTCAAACATTTATTGAAAACTTTGGTAGAATTTCTCAAGTTTCCAAAGAATCTGCCGACTCAAGTGGCTCTGCTATGATGGCTTTGCAAGAGCAATTAGATACAGTAGCTACCGCTTCTACTAGACTAGCCAATGCTTTTTCTTCCCTAGCACAAACTCTAGGTACTAAAGGTGGTATTCTAGATATGTTTACCAGCGTTCTAAATGTTGCCACTAGTTTAGTAAAAGTTATAGATAAAATTACAGGCTCTATTGGAAAATCAGCGCCGATGTTAGCTATGGTTGGCATAGCGACAGGAGTTGGCGCATACTATAAAAATAAAGCCCCAGCATTTGGAAATAAATTCCTATCTGGTGCATCATCTTTTGGTACTTCTGCCGCTGAATGGATTTTAAGTAATTCATCAATGGCTGGAAGAAAATATCAAACTCCAGAGGCTATAAGTAAAGCGGCTGGAAATTTTGGCTCTAAATTTGGAACTTATGGGGCAATGGGGGCTATTGGAACTGGTGTTATACTGGCTTCAAATCTTTCTTCCACTTTCGGGGATGAGGAATTAACTGGGAGAGAAAAGGCAATAAAAGCCACAACGCAAACAACTGGGACACTAATTGGTGCTGGTATTGCTGCGGCGATTAATCCAATGCTTGCCCCCATGGGTGCGGCTGTTGGTGCTTCTATTTCTGAGGCATTTTTAAATAATACTGTTTTATATAAAGAAGAGTGGAGCAGATTCTTTGGGGGTGTAACAGAATCTAACAAGGATAAAACTCCAGAAGAAGTCGCCAAAGACGCTAGAAAAGAATTTGCCCAAAAGGGCGTTTATGCTGGACAAATAGATGGTGGTAAGTTAGTAAAATGGATTTCCAGAACAGTAGAAAATTGGGTAACTATTGGAGATTTTGGAAGAAACTTAGTTGGAGCAGAGACAGTCGGGCTAACCAGAGAGCAAGTCGCCCTAGCCTTAGCCACCCGCGAAGCAAAAGACGAATTTATAAAACTAACAGAAGCCCAAAAAGTAGAAAGAATTCGACTTGAAAATAGACCTTTTACAGAATTGATGAAGCAGACTACTATGCCAGAGGGTTTAATAGAATCTTATAGACAAAAAATTATGCGGGAACTTTTGACTAGAGAGATTACCCCAACTGTTTACAAAACTTATGCAGAAAATTTGAAAAGTTCGGAAGTTTTAGGACAACAATATTACGCTGGATTTGGTCAAAAATATGGTCAGGATACTGGTCAAACTAAAGAGCAAGTTTTAGATGATATTATTAGAATAGCTACTTACGCTAATGCTGAGGAGCTTAACTATCTAACTTCTATTAATTCAGAGATAGCCAAAAATTATAATATTCTAAGAACTTCTACTAATAATACTACAGAATATAATACAGCATTAGCTGAGTATAATAGATTAGTTGCAGAAGCTAGTCAATATACAGAAGAATTGAATATGTCAATTCTGGCTAGGAAAAACTTACCAGAAATTGTTGATTTCACTAAATATGAAACATTTGATATTAGACCTTTCTTAGAAAAAGCTTTGGCAATGCAAGGGGCAGAATATTCAGCCGCAGGTTTTACAGCGGAAGAATATGCGGCTAAACAAAAATCCTTTGAGCCATTTCTAGTAAAAATGCTTTCTGGTTATTCTAGTAATATCTATAATTTAGACCCTAAATACTTACAAGAAGCGGTAGCAGAGGGGGCTAAAGAAGGTATTATTCAGGGTGTTACAGAAAGCAATCTTGGATTCCAGACATTTGATATGACTTCGCAAGAGTTCTTTAATCAAACTGCTGGATACGAGGAAATGCTTAATAGATTGATGTCTGTAGGCTATGACCCAGATTATACAGAACTAATCCCAATCTTCCAGAACGGCATTTTAAATCCTATGGAAAAAGATTGGAAAGTCGTTCAGTATTTGTTGGGCAATATTGATAAAAATACTAAAGAATTAACTGGTATTTATAATCTACCATCAGATGCTACGTTCTGGATTCCATCGCAAGCCGCAGAGTTGTGGAAAAAGACAATAACTTCTGAAGAGGAAGCAAATAAGCAATTACCACCACTATTAGAAGAACCCATTAAAAAGCAAGCCGCCGTTGAGCAAATTGCTTCGGCAGTAGTGCCAACAATTCCAGAAACAGAACAAATAGTTAATCAGGCGTTAAAAAATGCTTTGGAAACTCCAACTACTAATCAAAAATCGGACATGATAACTTATTATAGTAAATCTAATCCATATTATGATGTGTATGCACAAGGCGGAAAAATGGGTGCTTCTAAAGAAGAAGGAACTGCTATTGAGGGCTTACTAAAATATTTTACAAGTGCCGCAACCAAAGAAGAACTGGCTTCAAAGATGGGAAATATGTTTCTATCCCTAAATGCGTTATTTGACTTGCTTAGTAGGATAAATTTTAGTACAGCACCAGTCCCAGATGTACGAGGAACTACGCCACCATTGCCACCTTCTTCTAATATTCCAGATGGAAAATCAACGCTTAATCTAAGTCTAACAAGCACAACACAATTAGTTGTGGATGGTAGACAAATGGCAAACGTTGTAAAACGATACTTAAAACAAGATTTGTCTACGTATACCTCTGGTAATACAAATCTTCAGACACTTCTATAAGGTGAATTATGTGGATTTTAGGTGATATTAGAATTTACGTAGAAGATATAAAAGATACTAAAGCACAAAATGTTGTAAGATTGCAACCAGTAGAAGGTGGCACAGTTCATCAAGTATTTGGTTATACTTATCCTATAATAAATATAACTGGAAAAGTTATTGGATTTACAGATAAAGAGGCATTAGAAGATTTAGCAGAAACAGGTTCTTCGCATACATTACGCGGTTATGGAAAAATTTACGGCTCATATTACATAGCAAATATGTCCTTTACACGGGTTTATTCTATCTCCCAAACAATCAGACCCGATTTAGATTGTGATGCACCAATATTTACAGTAGATTTGGAGTTATATAAAGCAACAGCATGACACACCCTAAAATATCAGCAACTGCAACTAAGTCATCAGATATTCTAAGTTGTTCAATAGAAGCGAGTCATGCTTCTATGGTTCATTCTGCGATATTAAGATGCACAGAAACCAATTTAAACTTGGGTTCTTATATAAATATCTCTATGGGGTATGACGAGGGGAATTTTGGAACTGTTTTTTCTGGGGTTGTTAAAAAAATAACTAAAGAAGTTCCCCAAAATACCCACTCTGTGGAAGCGCAAAGTCATTTATCTGACGCCGTAGATTATTTTATAGCCACTCCAAGACAAGATGAACCACTTAAATACGAAAATATTTATGCAGAAGACCTAGTAGTGGAATTATTACGCATGGCTGGATTAGCCTGTTCAGCGTCTAATACTTATTTCTTACTAGGTGTTAATGGAACACCAGTAGAGATTAATTTAACAACTGTGGCAGATAAATGTGATGAAATTGCTAAATTATTGGCATTTAAACTTTATAATACACCGTCTGGGATATTTTTTGGTGATAACCACTATGGCGGTGCGCCATCGGGTGTTACACTTGATAATGACAATAGCATGGATGTTTCTTGGGGTATGAATGATAGAGATAAAAGAGATAGGGTTGTAGTTTATGGCATAAATGATATTAGTGCTTCTGCTGGTAGTGGTGATAGAACGGTTGTTTTCGTCAGCGACTTGATTTGCTCTGAAAGTATAGCGCAAATGACAGCAAATTATAACTTAGCATTATTAAATAAGAATACATATACTATGAATTTAACTTGTTTAGGTGATTATAGGCTTTATCCGCATAAAGACGCTACAGCCGTTTTTCCGCAGTTCGGCGTTAGCAGTAGTTGGGGTATTTTTAGTGTTTCGCATGAATATTCACAATCCTCTGGTTATACAACAAATGTAGAGTTAAGATTATAAATGGAATATGAATTTTCTATTATTTGTGGTGGGGTTGATATTACCCATCATGTAATTTCATATAAGGCTTCTCGTGATTTATGCACCATGATTGGTGATATAAATATAGAGGTTAGCTGGAGAGGCATTTCCCACCTACTTCAACTTGACACAGAAATAATATTAGTAGAAGGTGATAGACATAACCATCTACAAATTTATACTGTTGATTTAAATGATACTGGGGTTGGAATGATATCGGGAAGGGATACTTCTGTAAGATTACAAGAAGCTTTTGAAGCGGAAATATATACCGTAGAAACTATAACAACAGCAAAAGCAGTTGCGGAGCATTTTTTGAAAAAATATGGCTTTGCTTACGCTTTTTATACCGAAGATGATGGTGGGACTATTGCGGCTGGAACAGAATTTGGCAGGTGTTCTATTTATGATATCATAATGGATTTGCTAAAGCAGTCTGCTTGGCATGCGTATTTCTATCAAGGTCAAACATTAGTATTCTTAAGTCAAAAAGGCTGGGCATCGTTGGTTAAAGGGGTATTAACTACAATAGAAATTACAGGAAAAGATATCATTTCTGTTGAAAGGGGTTTCGATAATTATAGATTACGCAACAGAATAGTTATTTACGGGGCTAATACAGAAGATGGCTATATTAATTATGAAAAAACATCTTTAACTGGTGAGGAAAGAGATGATGAATATAAATATAGAACTGTAGCAATTGTTAATGGGTTTATAAATAGTTATGATACTTGTGAAAGGCTGGCTAGCCAAGCTCTAGCATCTTTTGGACATCTATATTATAGCTTTACATATAAATTAGCGGGTGTTTTTGATATTGATGTGGCTGGAAATGTTGTAATAGCCCCAGATATAGATGAAGATGCTCCAGTAACTTCTTGTGATGGTTTATTTTCTTGCCCGCAAAGCAAATGGTTTTTATATGGCTATGGTGGTAATGTAATACATATAGAAACTAGGGGTAGCAGTAAAGAAGGCGTAATCACAGAGCTATCTACAAATTACTGTCCAAGACTTACAGGGGTTTTAGACCCACCAATATATTCTGG
>ERZ795061.3429-NODE-3429-length-13804-cov-13.313914_pt1 | contig 13804 bp, 12 predicted proteins | sample MGYA00375145_ERZ795061 | MGnify/ENA primary metagenome ERZ795061 (study PRJEB30190, sample SAMN05720144) | anaerobic digester metagenome | isolation source: active sludge of municipal wastewater-treating anaerobic digesters | place: USA | collected 2014-12-22 ... | reverse complement strand
GGTGATCGACCAGGGTTTGCCTGCGGAAATCATCGACCAGCGGCACTTCCTGCAGCTGCTCCAGTGTCAGCAGGCCTGAGCGAACACCGTCATCAATATCATGGGCGTTGTAGGCGATCTCGTCGGCCAGATTGCACAACTGGGCTTCCAGACTGGGCTGGGTGCGCTCCAGAAACCGCCTGGCAACGCCCCCCAGGGATTCCTTTGTCGCCCCTTCTGCCGCCTCCAATCGCTCGGCATTGGCACGTGAGCAGTGTTTGAGAATGCCCTCGCGGGTCTCGAACGTGAGGTTCAATCCGTCGAAAACCGGATACCGCTCTTCCAGATGATCGACCACGCGCAGACTTTGCAGGTTGTGCTCAAACCCCCCGTGAGCCGACATGCATTCGTTCAGGGCATCCTGACCAGCATGGCCAAAAGGCGTATGCCCCAGATCATGCGCCAGTGAAATGGCTTCGACCAGATCTTCGTTCAAACACAGTGACCGCGCGATGGAGCGACCCAGTTGGGCGACTTCCAGTGAGTGCGTCAGCCGCGTGCGGAACATATCGCCCTCGTGATTGAGGAATACCTGCGTTTTGTAAACGAGCCGGCGAAAGGCCGTGGAATGAACAATCCGGTCGCGGTCCCGTTGGTACTCGGTACGGGTTGGTGCCGCCTGTTCCATGTGGCGCCGACCACGGGTCTGGCCGGGGTCACATGCGTAGGGTGCCAATTGCGTCATTTCATCAAGGAAATATGGCCTTAGACCTTGCTGTATATGCGTAATCAGCTACTTTTTTTATAGCGATTGGCTGCAACATGAATTGATGACTTCGCGTACCAGCGCGTCAGGTGCACTTCGCACAGAAGCACGCCCGGGTCCATCAATCACCACAAACTTGATTTCACCCGCTTCGGCTTTTTTGTCAACGCGCATCAGGTCCAGGTAGCAGCTGGCATTATCTGCCGCACCGTCCGCAGCCGGTGCCCTGGCTTTGCCTTGCGTCAAAAGGTCGGGACCGACGACGGGTAAACCCGCTCGTTGAATCAGCGACGTCAGCCGATCGACCAACGTGCTGTCGATCAGGCCTAGGCGTTGCGAAAGATGTGCTGCCATCACCATGCCACAACCCACGGCTTCACCATGGAGCCAATGGCCATACCCAAGACCGGCTTCCATGGCATGTCCGAACGTGTGCCCGAAGTTGAGAATCGCCCGCAGGCCTGATTCACGCTCATCCTGCCCCACTACCCAGGCTTTGATTTCGCAGCTTCGTTTGACGGCATGGGCCAACGCAGCCGGGTCACGCGCCATCAAGGCGTCAAGATTCAATTCAATCCAGTCCAGAAAGGCCATGTCGGCAATGGGCCCGTATTTGATGACCTCTGCCAGGCCGGCGCTCAGCTCGCGCGTGGGCAGTGTCTTGAGCGTGTCCAGATCGCAGACAACCTTCACCGGTTGGTAGAAGGCGCCAATCATGTTCTTACCCAGCGGATGGTTAATGGCCGTCTTGCCACCCACCGAGGAATCCACCTGCGCCAGCAGCGTAGTGGGCACTTGCACAAACGGTACACCACGCATGTAACTGGCCGCCGCAAAGCCTGTCATATCACCAACGACACCACCACCCAATGCAAAGAGAACGGTCTTGCGGTCACTCTTGTTTTCGAGCAGCGCATCAAAGATCAGGTTCAGCGTTTGCCAGTTTTTGTGTTCTTCACCATCCGGCAGGGAAACAACGTGGATTTGTTTGAACCGGGCAGAGAGGGCTGATTTCAGGCGTTGGGCATACAGCGGCGCTACCGAGGTGTTGCTCACAATCAGCGCCGTAGCCGCTCCTGGAACCGACGCAAAAGTCTGGGGATCACTCAGAAGTGCCGGGCCAATCAGGATGGGATAGCTGCGGTCAGCCAGGTCGATGATGACTGTTTCATTGGGACGTGAATTCATAACCGGGGAGTTTAGAGCCTCTTGGCCTCGCGCCGGATGGCGTGGACTATTGTTCCTTGCGAGGCACGACGCCAGCGAGCTCCAGCTGCATCACGATCATGTTCACCAAAGTTGCTACAGAAGGGCGCCCGGTTTCCAGTACGTAATGAGCCGTTTCGCGGTACAGAGGATCACGAATGGCGTACAGGTCACGCAATCGGGTAAGCGGATCGGCCACTTGCAGGAGAGGTCGGTTCACATCATGGCGCAAACGCCGGAACAGTTCGTCAGGCGACGACTTCAGATAAATCACTTTGCCACGTTCACGAAGATGTTTGCGGTTTGCCGGGCGCAACACCGAGCCACCACCCGTGGAGAGAACGCCTTCCTGGTTCAACGTCAATTCATCGATCACCGACTCTTCAACATCGCGAAAGTTCTCCTCGCCTTCCCGCTCAAAGTATTCGCGAATGGAACAACCCAGACGAGCTTCGATCTCGTGGTCGGAGTCAACACAGGGGAGCTGGAGCCGCCGGGCGAGTTGGCGCCCGACGGTGGACTTGCCTGATCCGGGCAGGCCGACCAGACTAAATATCAATTTGCACGAAGCATGCGGGCAGGTACAGCACCGGGTTCAACTCAACGCACGACTGCCTTGTCTGCAATCATTTTGGGAGTAATGAAAACCAGCATTTCCTGTTTGTTGGACAAACGGGCCTTTGCCTTGAACAGGTTTCCAACCCCAGGCAAATCACCCAGGAAAGGCACTTTGGTTTCGTTCTCGGATTCGGTCAGTTCAAAAATACCGCCGATGACAACAGTACCGCCATTCTCGACCAGAACCTGGGTTTGAATGTGCTTGGTATTGATGGCAAAGCCGGCCGAGGTTGACTGGCCCACGGTGTCCTTGTTGACGTCCAGTGTCAGAATAATATTTCCTTCCGGGGTAATCTGCGGCGTGACTTCCAGCTTCAAATTGGCCTTACGGAACGCGATGGATGTTGCCCCACTGGATGTGGCCACCTGGTACGGCAATTCCGTACCCTGTTCAATCAAGGCCTTGATCTGGTCCGCAGTAACCACACGTGGGCTGGAAACCACGCGGCCCTTGCCATCCGCTTCCAGAGCTTGAATTTCCAGATTCAGGAAGTTGCTCTTCGAAGCGTTGAACAAGGAAATGGCGAAGCCTGCAGGGCTGTAACCACCTTGCCCGACAGCGGGCAAATTAACGAAGTTACCGGAGGTAGTTCCGGCGACTCCTGTGACGTAGCTGGAGCCAAAGCTGGCATTGGTGCCACCAGGAGAACCTCCCCCGAGCCGAACACCCAAGGATTTACCAAAGGTATCCGAAGCCTCCACAATGCGCGCTTCAATCAGCACCTGTCGCACCGGGATATCGATCTTGGAGATCAATTGCTGCACCTGCTCCAGCTTGGCAGCGATATCTGTCACAAACAGCTGGTTGGTCCGGGTTTCAAAAATCACACTGCCACGCGGGCTCAGAATCCGGCTGGTATTGGTCCCCGTGCCACCACCGGTAGCTGTCAAGCCCGCTGCAACCTCTGCCGCTTTTGTATAGTTCAACTGGAACGACTGTGTACGCAATGGCTCCAGATTTTGCAGCGCAGCGACCGATTCGAGCTCCAATTTTTCCTTGGCATTGATTTCGTCCTTCGGCGCGATCCAGATCACATTGCCTGTCTTGCGCATCCCGAGACCTTTGGCCTGCAAAATAATGTCGAGCGCCTGATCCCACGGTACGTCCTGCAGGCGCAGTGTGACGGCGCCGTTCACTGAATCCGATGTAATGATGTTGAAGTTGGTGAAGTCAGCAATGACTTGCAGCAAAGACCGAACTTCAATATTCTGAAAATTCAGGGACAGCTTCTGACCGTTATAGCCAATGCCCTGCGTCAGCTTGGAAGGATCCACTTTCTGGGGTTTAACTTCCACAACGAATTGGTCATCGCTCTGATAGGCACTGTGAACCCACAAGCCTTTAGGCTCTATCACCATGCGAACCCGGTCACCCGACTGGAATGTTGTGACAGACTGCACAGGGGTACCAAAATCGGAAACATCCAGGCGCCTGCGGAGGCCTTCAGGGAGAGTGGATTTCATGAACTCCACAACCAGGGTTTGACCTTGCTGCCGGATGTCCACCCCGACCTGGTTATTTGGCAACGCCACAATAACTCGCCCAGATCCTTCAGCCCCACGACGAAAGTCAAGATCCTTCAGTGGCAGCGTATCCCGGTTCTTGTTTTCCGCAAATACAGAGGGAGCGGCTGCGACAGCAGGCGTAGAGCTGACGGATGCGTCCAGCACCACCAGCAGAGACTTGCCTTGTATCTGCGTCTTGTACGTGGTTGCCTGCTTCAGATTCAGCACAACGCGCGTCCGATCACCCGCCTGAACCACACTCACTGATTTCAGGTTGCCTTGATTGATGTCAATCGTCGAACGACCCATCCCATTGGATATCCCAGGGAAGTCCAGCGCAATTCGTGCTGGAGACTGAATCGAGAAACCAGTAGGTGCTGCAGTCAGCGGCTGGGACAGGTCTATTCGCACAACCTCGGTACCACCCGAAGTCGAGCCAGTTACTGCATCAATGGTTGTCTGTGCATGAGAAGCAACCGAAGCCAGAAACATCGCCGCAGCGATCACCAGTTGTTGCAACATGCGCATTCCCTTAATACCATTTTGGTTGTTCATTTCGACTTCTCCTGCAGCTGCAACGTAGCTGTGCGTTCAATCCATTCACCTACGGCGTCCTGCACGATTTCCCGCAAGGTCACCTCCGTCTCGTTGATTTTGGTCACGCGGCCATAGTTTTGCCCAAGATAGTTACCCGGCCGAACCTGATAGAGCAAGCTGTCCACCTTCACCAGCGCAACGGGTTTGCCCGCCTGGACAAGGCTGCCGACGAGGGCCATGGAATCCAGCGGGAAAGCTTCGAGCGGCTCTTTGCGACGCGCCAATTCGGGAGCCACCAACGCGCCGTTCGAAGCCACCTGTGAAGAATCCCGCCTCAAGGCCTGAGTCAACTTTTCTCGGCTGAACGGTTCGACTGCGCTAACTTGGGTATAACTCTCCGGCTTGAATTGCTTCGGCTCGGAGATCGGTACAACTTTGGGCTTGGTTTGCGCTTTTTGCTCAGCCATCCATTGCAACAGATCCTCATCACCAGCACCCGTGCAGCCGGAGACCAAAAAACCTGCGACCAACAGAACACCAATATGCATGGGGGTCATTTTTTGGCTCCCGCTGGCTTGGTGGCTTTACGCTGCGCATCAATTTCGCCAGAATCAAGGTAGCGAAAAGTTTTGGCAGTCGAATCCATTGTCAAATTACCATCCGCCCGTGGCGTTATCGTGAGATTATTCAGCGTCACAATTCGGGATAAATTCGCAATGTCGGAAGCAAAAGACCCAATGTCATGATAGCGGCCGACCACCTTCAAGGTAATTGGCAACTCAGCGTAATATTCCTTCACCGCAACCTGCCCAGGCCTGAACAAATCGAATTGCAGGCTACGCCCAAGTCCAGCCTGATTGATGTCTGACAGCAATGCGTCCATCTCGGCCTTGCTCGGCAACTGTTTTTCAAGCTGCGTCACATACTGCAATACCTGCTCACGCTGCTTCTTCAGCGCTTCGAGATTGACCGCCTTAGCCAGCTTGACTTTGTAGTCCTCCCTCAATTTGACTTCCGTCGCCCGCTCCGTTTCTAGCTCCGCCTCAGACGAATTAATCCACAAAAACCACAGCGCAACCACAATAGCTACAGCAACCACAACAAACAGCAGATAACGAGGCAACGCCGGCCAACCAGACGGGTCTTTGGTATCCAGTCCACGAAACTGGCTAGCCAGTTTTTCCTGAAGGGCCGGAAACTCGGTGAGAACAGAAGGATTATTTGCCATACATGTGCCTGCTATTTTTTGACGGGAGCCGAGGCGGCAGCCGCGGCTACTGGCACAACTGCAGCCGCACCGCCTATCGCTGCTTGGGCAGCCTTTTCAGCCTCGCTGGCACGCATCAATCTAACCCTGATCTTGAAGTTCGCCACACGCCTCTGCTCACGCGGGCTCAGCGCCTCACTGCCCGCAACAATTTCGATCAGCTCTGGTTTGGCGAACCAAGGCGTGTTGTTCGCCAGATTACGGAGCAATTCAGAGACTCGTTCATTGGATTGAGCCACGCCACCCAAAGTCACCAACTGGTTTTCCTGCTTCATACTGGAGATATACACCCCGTCAGGCAACTGCTTCACCAACTCGGTCAGCAGATGAACAGGAATATTCCGGTCAGCCTGCAAATCTTCCACCGCCTGCTGACGAGCGCGCAAGCCGGCAATTTCCGCCTCCAGGGAAGCGATATCCTTGATCTGCACTTCGAGCTTCTTAATCTCGCTGGTCAGCATCTGGTTCTTGCCCTGTTGCGACGAGATTTGCGCCTGATACCAAAGGAAAATGCCTCCGGCGATGAGGCCACCAACCAATGCAGAGGTCCCAAGGGAAATGTTGAATACATCACGCCGACGTTTGCGTGCCGCCTCGCGGTGCGGGAGCAGGTTAATCAATATCACTTAGACAAACCTCCGCAACGCCAAACCACAAGATGTCAAATAAGAGGGCGCTTCCCTCGTCATCTTCTTGAGGCGTACACCATCGCCCATTTCCATGCCTTCGAACGGGTCCACCAGCGTGCATGGGAAAGTTGTTTGATGAGTCACCGCAGCAGTGAGTCCCGGCAAAGCAGCTGAGCCGCCAGCCAGCATGATGTAGTCCACCTTGTTGTGTGGCGTACTGGTAAAGAAGAACTGCAGTGCTCGTCCGATCTCCTGCACCATGCTATCCACAAACGGGCGAAGCACGCTGGATTCGTAGTCATCCGGCAACTCGCCACTACGCTTCTTGCTTTCAGCTTCTTCCAGGGAAAATCCATACTGACGCACAATTAATTGTGTCAGTTGCGCCCCGCCAAACGCCTGATCCCGGTCATACAGAACTTCATCATCCCGAATGACCTGCATGCTGGTGGTCATCGCCCCCACCTCGAAAAGTGCAACAATCGCTCCCGCACCTTGATTGGGCAAATTTTCAATCAATCTGCTGGTAGCAAGGCGCGACGCGTAAGACTCGACATCCACAATCACTGGCTTGAGGCCCGCCGCTTCAGCCAAACCCTGAATATCCTGGACCTTTTCCCGCCGAGAAGCCGCGATGAGGACATCCAGATCCCCGCTTGAGGAAGCACTGGGGCCGACCACACAAAAATCCAGGCTGACTTCATCCAGGGGAAAAGGTATGTACTGATTAGCCTCAGTCTCAACCTGAGACTCAAGCTCCTGATCGCTAAGCCCCCCGGGGAGAATGATTTTCTTGGTGATTACCGCAGAAGGCGGCAGCGCCATGGCCACATTTTTGGCTTTGGTGCCACTTTTCTTGACCAATCGACGAACGGCTTCTGCCACTTCATCGAACTTCTCTATGTTGCCATCGGTCACCCAGCCCCGCTCCAAGGGCTCCATCGCGCAACGCTCAAGCACCAAAGCGCCTGATTTGTTTTGACTCAATTCAACCAGTTTGACGCTGGAAGAACTGATATCCAAACCCAACATAGGCGCCGGCTGGCGGCTAAACAAAGACCCCAAAGAGATCAAGACTATCCCCTGAAACAAACCGATTGAGAACCGGCGAAACTTAAGACTTCACATGAATGCTATCAGTAAGCCCCTTGTCCCGCAAAGACATTTGCCTGATTAGCAGGTCAGAAGCGTTGTCAAAAGCAGACGTTTCAATTCGGGTACGTGACCAGGATACCGTTCATCCGATATGCACTACCAGTCAGTCAACAATGACAGCGGTATCCGCATTAACTGAGGGCCACTCCTCATTTCTATAATGATGACGCGATCTTACATAGGTTTTTATGCCCCCCAAACCCGATCAGAGAGACTCCAGCCCGAAAACCATGCATTGGCTGTTGCGCCTGAGCCTTTGGGCAGCAGGGCTTGCGACAGCTGGTCTTGTCTCGGTCCTCATGGCGATTGCGCTCGCGCTCTCAGTGGCCTTTCCGAACCTTCCTGACATCTCCGACTTGTCCGATTACCGGCCCAAGTTGCCTTTAAGGGTGTTCTCCGCAGATGGCTTGCTCATCGGGGAGTTTGGCGAAGAACGTCGTAGCCTGACCCCGCTCAAGGACATCCCCAAAGTCATGATCGATGCGGTACTCGCTATCGAGGATGCACGCTTTTATGAACATGGTGGCGTAGATTACAAGGGCGTCATGCGCGCGGGCCTGGCCAATCTGAAAAACGCCAAGAGTCAGGGCGCCTCCACCATCACGATGCAGGTTGCCCGCAATGTCTATCTGTCATCCGAGAAAACCTTCACCAGAAAGATCTACGAGATCCTGCTGACGTTCAAGCTTGAGCACATGCTGACGAAAGACCAGATTCTTGAGATTTACATGAATCAGATCTTTCTGGGTAATCGGGCTTACGGGTTTGCAGCGGCGTCAGATGCCTACTTTGGCAAACCGCTCAAGGACATCACCATAGCCGAGGCAGCCATGCTGGCTGGCCTACCCAAGGCGCCGTCCGCCTACAACCCAATCAGCAACCCCAAGCGTGCACGCACCCGCCAGATGCACATCCTTGACCGCATGGAAGAAAACGGCTTCATTACTGCGGCACAGGCTGAACTGGCAAAAAAGCAGGAACTCAAGGTCAAGACAGGATCTGAAAACACCCGGGTCCACGCTGAATACGTAGCTGAGACGGTCAGACAGCTTATTTACGCACAGTATGGGGAAGAGACCTATGTGCGGGGCCTCAATGTCTACACAACGCTGCAGTCTTCCGATCAGGACGTCGCCTACAAGGCACTGCGCCGGGGCATCATGGATTTCGAACGCCGCCAGGTTTATCGCGGTCCCGAGAAATTCATTTCGTTGCCAAACGACCCCCAGGAACTGGACGATGCCATTGATGAGGCCCTGGATGAGAACCCCGACAACGGCGATGTGATGTCAGCGATTGTTCTCGAAGCGGATGCCAAGAAAATCAAGGCCGTACGGCAGAATAGTGAGCTTGTAGAAATCACGGGTGATGGTCTGAAGCCAGCTCAATCGGGTTTGGCGGAAAAAGCACCTCCCAACATCAAGATTCGCCGTGGGGCTCTGATCCGGGTTTCAAAAACGTCCAAAGGCACTTGGGAAATCACCCAGTTGCCCGAAGTTGAAGGTGCATTTGTGGCTTTGGACCCCCGTGACGGGTCGATCAAGGCACTGGTGGGCGGGTTTGATTTCCAGAAGAACAAATTTAACCATGTGACCCAGGCATGGCGCCAACCGGGTTCGAGTTTTAAGCCATTCATCTATTCCGCGTCCCTGGAAAAGGGCCTGACACCATCGACCGTCATCAACGACGCACCCCTGTTTTTTGATGCCGGTGTGACGGGAGGGCAACCGTGGGAGCCCAAGAACTACGACGGCAAATTTGACGGCCCGATGACCATGCGCACTGGTCTGGCAAAGTCCAAAAACATGGTCTCGATCCGGATATTGCAGTCCATAGGGCCCCAATATGCCCAAGAGTGGGTTCAGCGATTTGGTTTCGAGGCAGACAAGCACCCCGCCTACCTGACCATGGCGCTGGGCGCTGGCTCAGTGACTCCCATGCAGATGGCGACGGCCTACTCGGTATTTGCCAACGATGGTTTTCACATTGACCCCTGGCTGATCAGCAAGGTCACAGAGCAGAAGGGGAAAGTGCTGGTTGACTACAAACCGGCGGCGCTGGATACGGCAACACGCGTGATCGACGCACGCAATGCGTTCATCATGTCCAGCCTGTTGCAGGAAGTGACACGTGCCGGCACAGCGGCGAGAGCCAAGGTCGCGCTCGGACGGGGAGACATCTACGGAAAAACAGGTACGACCAACGATTCCATGGACGCCTGGTTTGCAGGCTTTCATCGCACCCTGACTGCCGTCACGTGGATTGGCTACGACACGCCCCGCAAAATGGGCAGCAACGAGACCGGTGGAGGCCTCAGTCTGCCGGTCTGGATCAGTTTCATGCAGCACGCGCTCAAGGACGTACCCGTGCTGGAGCCCACCGTGCCCGAAGGTGTGATGAATTCGGGTGGCGAGTGGTACTACGATGAATACGCCGGAGGCGCTGGTGTGAGCAGTCTGGGTCTGGAAGACTCGACTGGCCTGCCTGGCACGGGCCAGCCTACCCCACCTGCTGACGAAAAGAAAAGCATACTGGACCTGTTCAGGAACTGATCAGGCCATGAAGAGCAGGTCGCGGCCAGCCTGCGCGCTCGCGTCACGTGAGAGGCAGGTAAAGAATTCGCCCTGCCCTTTCGTGTCTTGCCAATTCGTGCCATCAAACTTGTAGTGATATCCACCCGACCTGGCAGCCAGCCAGACCTCGTGCAGGGGTTTTTGCAAATTAATCACGATCTGGCTCTTGTTGGAAAACACCAGCGTGATCATGCCGCCAACACGCTGGTTATCAATATCAGCGTCCGTCGTTTCATTGATGCGGTCACAGCACAGCTCAACTGCCTTGAGCAAGGTTTCTGCGTGGTCCATGAATTCAAGGTCGGTCATTACAATTTAGCCATGTTGCGTATTCGCCAAATTCTAGTCCGCCCCTTGTCTTGGGCCATTGTCCTTGTCAGCTGCATGGTGAGCCTTCCCGGTTGCGGGCAAAAGGGACCGCTGTTCATGCCGGCCACCACGCCCGGCACGCAGCGCGCTACTTTGCCAGAGACTTTGATGCTGGGTAACACCATATCCGCGACAACTCCTGCACCCAGTGCTTCTTCCCCCACACCTGCGATAAGCACAAAATGACTCACCAGAATATGCCCGGCCAACCTCATGTCGCCTATCGGGATGGTGAACTGTTTGTTGATGACGCCCGCCTAGGGCAGCTGGCCAAAGAACACGGAACCCCCCTGTTTGTGTATTCCAAAGCGTCCATGCTGGCAGCGCTGGCAGCCTATCAACGCGGCTTTGCGGGGCGCAACGTCCAGATCTGCTACGCCATGAAGGCCAACTCCTCCTTGGGTGTATTACAGGTTTTTGCCCGGGCGGGATGTGGTTTTGATATCGTCTCAGGCGGAGAACTGGAGCGGGTTCTGGCTACCGGCGCAGCACCGGCAAAAATCATCTTCTCGGGCGTGGGCAAAACGCGCTCGGAAATGCGCCGCGCGCTGGAAGTCGGTATCGGCTGCTTCAACGTGGAAAGTGAGCCTGAACTGGAAGTGCTCAATGAAGTGGCCACGTCCATGGGCAGGCGCGCACCCGTCAGCATCCGTGTCAACCCCAATGTAGACCCCAAAACCCACCCCTATATTTCAACCGGACTCAAGGGCAGCAAATTTGGCATTGCCCACGAACGCACGCTGGGGACTTATCAGCGCGCATCGGGTTTGGCGGGTCTTCAAGTCGTTGGTATCGATTGCCACATCGGCTCGCAGATCACGCAGGAAGAACCCTACCTGGACGCAGTGGATCGCATGCTCGATCTGGTCGAGGTGATTGAAGGGGCAGGCATTCCCATTCATCACATCGACTTTGGCGGCGGTCTGGGTATCAACTACAACGGCGATCAGCCCCCCCAGGCCGATCATCTGTGGACACGGTTGCTGGCTGGGCTGGATGCGCGTGGTTTCGGACAGCGTCAATTGATGATTGAACCCGGCAGGTCGCTGGTTGGCAATGCAGGTGTCTGCCTCACCGAAGTGCTGTACCTGAAGCCAGGCGAGCAGAAAAACTTCTGCATCATCGACGCCGCCATGAACGACCTGCCCCGCCCCGCCATGTACCAGGCGTATCACCAGATTGTTCCGGTGACGCCCCGACCCGACACGCCCACCACCTGGGAAGTGGTCGGTCCGGTGTGTGAGAGTGGTGACTGGATCGGCCACGACCGCGAACTCGGCGTTCGGCCGGGCGACCTGCTGGCGGTATTGTCAGCGGGCGCTTATTGCATGAGCATGGCCAGCAACTACAACTCCCGTGGTCGCGCGGCTGAAATCCTGGTGGACGGCGCACAGACCCATGTCATTCGCCAGCGTGAGACGATTCAGGACCAGTTGCTGCGTGAAAGTCTCGTCAAGTAAACTGCTATAAAATTGATAGCTACTCATGCATACTCTACGCGGGATGATGCCTCTTCTTACTCATAAAACGGACCGAACGCCACCCCAAAAGGGTTCCCAATATTGCGGCGTAGACAAACACCTCGGCAAAGTTGTTTTTGCCCGCGCGCATCCAGAAAAAGTGCAGGATGGCCAGGCCCGCCACCCCATAGACCAGCCTGTGCAGGATCTGCCAGCGTTTGGCCCCCAAGGCCTTGATCGCGCGGTTAAACGACGTCAACGCCAAGGGCGTCAGCAAGACGAAGGCTGAAAATCCAACCAGAATAAAGGGGCGTTTGATGATGTCCTTGGTGATGTCGGGCACGTCAAACCCCATGTCGAACCAGCTGTAGCTCAGCAGGTGAATCACGACATAGAAATACACAAACAGGCCCAGCATCCGGCGAAACCGCACCAGCGCAGGTGTGTCGGTGATCACCCGCAGCGGTGTCACCGTCAGCACCAGGCACAAAAACCGCAACGTCCAGTCGCCAGTAGAACGAATCAGCGCTTCGGCTGGATTGGCACCCAGATTGTTGGTAATGGCCGCATATAACAACCAGCAAAACGGCAACAGGGAGAGGCCGAAAACAACCGGTTTGGCGGCAGGGTGAAGCAGCAGGGATTTTATCCGGACCCGCACAGCTGGCAGGGCAAGCACGGGCATCAGTAGAACTTTTTCAGATCCATGCCGGCATACAACTGCCCTACCTGGGCTTCGTAGCCATTGAAGATGAGCGTCTTGCGTTTTTTAGCCAGCAGCCCGTCATCACCAATGCGCCGCTCGCTGGCCTGGCTCCACCGGGGGTGGTCCACATCGGGGTTGACGTTGGAATAGAACCCGTATTCGTTTGCCGCGGCCTTGTTCCAGGCCGTCGCAGGCATTTTGTCGGTGAAACGAATCTTGACCAGGCTCTTGCCGCTCTTGAACCCATACTTCCAGGGCACCACGAGTCGCACCGGCGCACCGCTCTGGTTGGGCAGCACTTCACCGTACATGCCAAAGGACAGCAGCGTCAGCGGGTTCATGGCTTCATCCAGGCGCAAACCCTCTACGTAGGGCCAGTCCAGCACCCGCGAACCGACAAAGGGCATCGTCTTGGGGTCGGCCAGCGTCACAAACTCCACGAATTTAGCATTGCCAAGCGGCTCGACCTTTTTGATGAGTTCGGACAACGAGTAGCCCACCCAGGGAATCACCATGGACCAGCCTTCGACGCATCGCAGGCGGTAAATGCGCTCCTCCTGCGCACTGAGCTTCAGCAAATCTTCCAGCGAATACTTCGCGGGCTTCTTCACCAGCCCCTCAATCTCTACCGTCCAGGGCATAGTTTTCAGCGTATGGGCATTTTTGGCTGGGTCCGACTTATCGGTGCCAAATTCGTAGAAGTTGTTATAGCTGCTGGCGTCTTTGTAATCGGTGATTTTTTCCATCGTGGTCGCACCAGCGATGGCCGATTTGGCACCTGACAACGGTGCCAACTTGCCCGGGCGAGCCACTTGGGCTCGGGCATCCCGAGCCGCCCACGAAGCCATGGCCGCACCAGCAACGCCCGTAGCCATCAGCTTGATCATGTCGCGCCGGCCCTCATAAACGCGGGCCGGAGTTATTTCGCTGGCAACCGGGTGGATGAATCCGTCTCGATGTGTCTTGATAATCATGTCTGGGGCCTTTTCAAACTGCGGAAACTATTCAATTACCGGGTAGTCGTGCCACCGGG
>ERZ795061.3421-NODE-3421-length-13813-cov-4.349978_pt1 | contig 13813 bp, 14 predicted proteins | sample MGYA00375145_ERZ795061 | MGnify/ENA primary metagenome ERZ795061 (study PRJEB30190, sample SAMN05720144) | anaerobic digester metagenome | isolation source: active sludge of municipal wastewater-treating anaerobic digesters | place: USA | collected 2014-12-22 ... | reverse complement strand
CCTTTGGGTCCGGGTGCGTCTTGATCAGGGGCGATCGATGGGACTGAGCGTCGGCCTGCCCGCGCAAATCACCATGCGTTCGAAGCCGGGTCTTGCACTACCGGGCAAGGTTGCCCGTGTCGAAGCCGTCAGCGACAGCGTGACCGAAGAGCGTGTTGCCGAGGTGAGCTTCGACCAAATTCCCGACAGCCAGTCAGTGGGTGAACTTGCCGAGGTGACGATCTCCTTGCCCGCCACATCCATCGCCGTGCTTCTTCCCAACGCTGCCATCAAGCGCGTGCGCGGGCGGACCGGCGTGTGGATCATCGACGACGGCGCACTGCGGTTTGCGCCGGTGCGCACAGGCCAAGCGAGCCTGGATGGCCGGGTGCAACTACTTGAAGGCGTCAAGTTGGGTACGACGGTCGTCGTGCACAGCGAGAAGGACATAGGTGCCCACAGCCGCATCAAGATCGTCCCGGCCCTCGTGGCAGGCACGCAGTGATCAGTCTGGCTGGCCGCGACATCCTGCACTCGTGGGGCAAGTTCGTCCTCACGGGTTTTGGGCTGGGCCTGCTGATCGGAGTGACGCTGACCATGGCGGGTGTGTACCGCGGAATGGTCGACGATGCACGTGCGCTGCTGAACAACAGCAGCGCCGATCTGTGGGTGGTGCAGCAAGACACGCAGGGTCCCTACGCCGAGTCGTCCAGCCTGCGCGACGACGTGGTGCGCAGCGTACTCGGCATACCCGGCGTTGAGCGTGCCTCGAACGTGACCTACCTGACGATGCAGGTGCGGCGCACCAACTTGGATGGCGCAGGTCCTGCGGCTGCGGGAGACGACGTGCGCGCCATGGTCGTGGGTTTCGAACCCGGCCAACTGGGCGAGCCGGGCTATCTGCTGGCCGGGCGACAAATCACGCGCAGCCACTATGAGGCCGTGGCCGACGTGCGTGCGGGCTTCGTCCTGGGCGACCGCATTCGCATCCGGCGCCACGATTACACCGTGGTCGGCCTGACGAGGCGCATGGTGTCCTCCGGAGGGGATCCGATGGTCTTCATTCCACTGAAGGACGCACAGGAAGCACAGTTCCTGAAGGACAACGAGGCCATCGTCAACGAGCGCGCACGCACCGCCGCCAACCCGAGCCTGAACCGCCCGGGCGTTCCCGGGTTGCTGGAAGCGATTCAGGCATCGCAGGCGAACAACCGCAACGTCAACGCCATCCTGGTTCAGGTGCAGCCGGGCATCGACGCCGAGGCCGTGGCCGAACCTGTGCGCCGGTGGAAGCATCTCGAGGCATTCACGCGCGATCAGATGGAAGAGATCCTGATATCCAAGTTGATCGCCACATCAGCCCGGCAGATCGCCATGTTCCTGGTGATCCTTGCGATAGTCAGTGCAGCCATCGTGGCCTTCATCATCTACACGATGACGCTGGGCAAGATCCGCGAGATCGCCGTGCTCAAGCTGATCGGCACACGCAACAGCACGATCGCCGGGATGATCCTGCAGCAAGCGCTGGGGCTGGGGATCATCGGATTCATCGTCGGCAAGGTCTCCGCCACCTTCTGGGCCCCGGTGTTCCCGAAGTACGTGCTGCTGGAGTCGGGCGATGCCGTGCGAGGGTTGGCTGCGGTGATGGTGATCTGCGCGCTCGCCAGCACACTGGCCATCCGGGTTGCGCTGAAGGTCGATCCGGCGGCGGCGATTGGAGGCTGATTTGTCCGCAGCTGGCATACGCATCGAAGGCCTTCGAAAGCGTTACGGTGAAGGCGCCACCGCCTTCGATGCGCTGAAGGATGTCAACATGATCGTCGCGCCGGGAGAGGTCGTCGGCCTGATTGGTCCGTCGGGCTCAGGCAAGAGCACCTTGCTCAAATGCCTGGGCGCGGTCATCGAGCCCAGCGGCGGCAAGATGGTGCTGGGTGGCAACACCATCTACGACAACGGCTGGAAGATCCCCGACCTTCGAGCGCTGCGGCGCGACAGCATCGGTTTCGTCTTTCAGGCTCCCTACCTCATTCCGTTTCTCGATGTGACGGACAACGTGGCGCTGCTGCCTATGCTGGCGGGCCGATCCAATGCCGAGGCGCGCGCGCGGGCCCATGAACTCCTGGACGCACTTGATGTCGGGCATCGTGCACAGGCGCAACCGTCTGAGTTGTCGGGCGGGGAGCAGCAACGGGTGTCGATCGCGCGCGCGCTGGCCAACCGGCCGCCCGTGATCCTGGCTGACGAGCCCACGGCCCCACTGGACAGCGAGCGTGCCTTGGCCGTGGTGCGCATCCTCAACCAGCTGGCAGTGCAGCAGCACACGGCCATCATCGTCGTCACACACGACGAGAAGATCATCCCGACCTTCAAGCGGCTTTACCTGATCCGCGACGGGTGCACACATGAGGAGCGCGGCGAGGGAGCCAGCCTCTGAGCCGACCAGTCAGCCGGCCTGCGCTGCCATGCAGCGGCCCGAGGCGATCACTTTCTGTTACTGGAGTTCCGTCGTATTCATTGCGCAATCGCAAGGACACCACCTGCCCATCTGATTAATGTCGATCTCCAGCATCGTCATTCCAGGAGCGAAACATGAGAACAGTTCGAACGGTCGTGATTGCATCCCTGCTCGGCCTCTCGCTTGGCATCGCGTGTGCCCAGGGCGGTGGCGGCAAGGGTCCAGGCTCGGGCGCGGGTCCGATGGGGGCAGGGCCGGACGCAGGAGCGCCGGGCATGGGCATGGGTAGCGGAACTGGCGCCGGCAGGGCGCAATGGGGATCCGACTTCACCCCAGGTTGGACGCTGATGAGCCAGCAGGAGCGCAACGAGCATCGCGACCGCATGCGCTCCATGAAAAGCTATGAGGAATGCCATGCCTATCAGGCACAGCACCATGAGCAGATGGCGGCACGTGCCAAGGAGCGTGGTGGCGCAGCACCTGCCCAGCCCCGTCGTGATGCCTGCGCCGGGCTGAAGAAATGAGCGCCGGCAGCAAGCCGGCCGAAACCATCGCGCGGCGCCGGTGGTTCAACTCGACCTTGGCGAGCGTGCTGGTCGCTGGACTTGTCGCCTGTGGTGGTGGTGGAAGCGACAGTTCCCCCGTGATGGGCGTCGACGTCAACGGCAGCTCAACGATCAACGCCGAAGTGCTTGCGGCACAGCTGGTGACCTATCCGCTGGCGCCGCTGGCTGCCACTGAGGTTCAAAGCCTGCTGTTCATGCGCGAGGAAGAGCAACTGGCGCACGACGTCTATGCACTCAGCGCCACGCTGTGGGCACCCCCCATCTTCGCGAACATCAGTGCCAGCGAGGCAACGCATTCGGCCGCCATGAAGGCCTTGATCGACAGGTACCAACTCGTCGATCCGCTGGCGGGGCTGGCCGAAGGCACCTTCAAGACCCCGGCGTTCCAGGCGCTTTTCGATGCCTTGGTCGCCACCAGCCGGGTCAGCCTGGTCGACGCACTCAAGGTCGGCGTGGAGATCGAAGAACTGGACATCCGCGACATCACGGCGCAGAAGGTCGGCATTGACAATGCGGACATCCTGATGGTCTACGACCACCTGCTGCGTGGCTCGCGCAATCATCTGAGGGCATACATGAAGGTTCTGACCCAGCAGGGCGGAACGTACGTCCCCCAGTACATCAGTCAGGCCGAGTTCGATGCGATCGTGAACTCCGCCATCGAAACCGGTCCTTGATCCCGCTGCTGACCCTGGCCTAGCAGGGAACGACTTCCTGGCCGCTGCCGGAAAGTCGGATCAGCCGCGGTCTGACTGCCCACTTCGGCCGTGCGTTGACGAGAGTCGCCGCGGACGCCGGATCATGGGTCTCGCCTGAATCGAGCATGCAGGCGTGCATGTTGAACCGAGCTTGCTGACCGGCGAGCTGAAGTGGCCCTTGAGGTCGCGCTCTTGTGATCCAGCAGAGCAAACCGGAGAAGCATGGAAACCTTCGGCTTGTCTCGTTCAGCGCGGCTAGTGGCCTACCAGAGCGTCACGCGATCCGTCGGGTCGAGCCACATCGGGTCGCCCTTGCGGATCCCGAAAGATTTGTAGAAGCCGCGCTCGTGCCTGGCTGGGGCGCTCGCACGGTATCTGCCCGGCGGATGCGGGTCGTTCGCCGTCACCTGGCGCAGCCAGCCTTCGTGGGCCTTGTCCGCCCAGACCTGCGCCCAGGCGATGAAGCAGCGCTGGTCCGGGCTGAGCCCGTCGATCTTCACGTTCTCCTTCGGGCTCTCGTGCAGGTGCGCCCGCAGCGCGGCGTAGGCCAGGGACACGCCGCCCAGATCGGCGAGGTTTTCGCCCACGGCCAGTGCCCCGTTGGCGTGAAGTCCCGGCAGCACCTGGAAGGCGTTGGCCTGGGCGACGAGCTTGTCGGCCTGGGCGTTGAAGCGCTTCACATCCTGCGGTGCCCACCAGTCGCGCACGTTGCCATCGGCATCGTAGAGACGTCCCTGCGAGTCGAATCCATGCGTGATCTCGTGGCCGATCACGGCGCCGAGCGCGCAGAAGTTCACCGCGGCATCCGCCTTCGGGTCGTAGATCGGCGGCTGCATGAACGCGGCCGGGATCTCGATGCCGTTGCGGCTGGGCTCGTAGGCGGCGTTGATGACGATGGGCAGGGTGGCCCCCGGGTCCGCGAACAGGTCCTGCACGACAGGCTGGCCCAGCCGGGCCAGGTCGCGGCGGGCGCGGAACTCGTTGATGCGCAGTGCGTTGCCGAGGTAGTCGGCCCTGCGGATGTCCACCGCCGAGTGGTCGATCCACGCATCGGGGTAGCCCACCTTGATCGACACCTTGTCCAGCTTTTCCAGGGCGTACCGGCGGGTCTCGGGGGTGAGCCACCGGTTGGCCAGCAGTCGCTGGCGGAACTGCATTCGCACGCGCAGCACCAGGTCTTCGGCTGCCTTCTTCGCCTGCGCGCTGAAGTGCTTGTCCACGTAGAGCTGCGAAAGCGGCTGTCCGAGCCGGGTGGCCATCTCCCGGGCGACGAGCTTGTCTCGCGGCGGAATGTCGAGCGGTCCGTACAGCACGCGCGAGAACGCGAAGTTCGCCTCGATGAAGGCCGGCGGCAGGTAGGGCACGGCACGGCGCAACAGTTCCCAGCGCAGATAGGCCTTGGTGTCTTCCAGCGGCAGATCGGCCAGCAGCAGGCTGCGCTCCCGAATCGCTTCGCGGTTGGCCACCACGACATCGGTCGGCGATGCGAGCCCCAACTCGCCCAGGTAGGTGTCCCAGTCGATGGCGGGCGCGAGCGTCTTCAACTCCGCGTAGCGCATCCTCGTGAAGAGCTTGGCCGGATCGGCCATGTCCACCGGAGAGAGCTTCTTAGTGGCGACGCGGGTCTCGATCTCCAGGATCTTCTTCGCCTGCGCGCTCGCGGTCTCGCTCGGCACGCCTGCCAGCACGAACACGTCGGCGATGTACCTGAGCAGCCCCGCGCGCACCGGCGCCATCGCGCTGTCGAGGTAGACCTCGTTCGAGGGCACCGTGAGTGCAGGCTCGGCGGCGAAGACCGTGTAGCGGGTGCGATCGGTCGGGTCGGTGGCCACCCCGGCGCCAGCCACCACGGGATCGTTGAGCAGCAGGTTGAGCCGCGCCAGCGTCGCGGCGAGCGACCTGGGGCCATCGATCGCGTCGATGCGCGCGAACTCCGGCGCCAGCGGCGAGATGCCCAGCTCGGTGATCCGCTTCACGTCGAGCCCGGCGGCGTGGTGGTCACCCACCTGCTGTCGGGGAGTGCCACGCGTCGCCGAACCGGCTGTCCGAGCGGCCTCGTCCAGGATCGCCAGCACCTGCGCGTCGACCCGCCGCGACATCTGGTCGAGGGGCGAGATGCGGACCGTGTCTCCGGGGATCTGCGCGGCATCGAGCCAGCGACCCGAGGCGTAGCGCGCGAAGTCCTTGCGTGGATCCGCGGTGCGGTCCATCTTCTCGACCGAGAACCCGAGCGGAAGACCGAACGTGGGCACGTCCTCGGCGGAAGCAGGGCTGGCCAGGAATGCGGCCGTTGCCGCGAGCGCGGCGATGCGAATGTGGTTCAACGTGAATCCCCTGTGGCTCGTTGCTTGTCGGCGCTCGATCCGGCTGCGCTCCGCCGTTCATTCTGCCGCCCGTCAACTCGGACGCCCCGAGGCGTTGCACCGGAATCATCGAGCACCCGTGAGCGAAAATCGCCGGTTTCCAAAACGGGAGTTGTTGATGAGCTATGCCTACCCAGCCGAGAAGTTCGCTGCCGCTCGCCAGGCCCTGACGCTGTCGAGTACCCAAGGCGAGCCTCAGGCCGTGGTGAGCGCTTTTCACGAATGCCGCGCCGGCCTGCACAGGATGAACCGTTCGAAGCTGGACGAGAACGCGCGTTCCTGGATCTACTCGCTCGAATGCTTCATGGACACCGAGGGTTTGTCGGTGCCCGCCGGCGAAAGCGCCTGGACCGTCAAGGCGACGAGCCTGTCCAGCGAGCAGAAACTGGAGATCGCCCAACTGGTGGACGATCTGGCGAACTGGTTCAAGAGCCAGACGTCCTGACCACGAGCGGGGGCGTGCATCGGCGCGCACCCGCATCGACGCCCGCGCGACGCCGATCGGCGATCAGGCCGCGCGCAGGGCGTTGGCGAGCAGCGGTACCACGCTGATTGCATTGCTGGCGTGTCGCACGCAGTCGGTGCTCCAGACATGGCGCACGCCGGCGGCCTTCAGCTCGGCCATCGCATCGCCGACGAACAGCGCGTGGGTCACGGCCACGTCCACCGACAGCGCGCCGGCTGCCAGCGCGAGCTGTGCCGCCGCCATCAGCGTGCGCCCGGTGCTGGCCATGTCGTCGATGAGCACGACCTCCCGGCCACGGCAGTCCGGCGTGGGCGGCAGGGTGACCACGACGTCCCTGTCGCCATGGCGCTGCTTGACGCACCAGCCGTGATCGGGCGCAGGCGAGCAGGCTCGCGCGGCTTCGGTGACCCATTGCGCAGATTCCTCGTCGGGGCCGAGCAGCAGCGGCCGGCTCACGTGTCGGGCCACCCAGTCTCCGATGAGCGCTGCAGCCGACAGCGACACGGCCCGGCAGCCTGGCATCACCTCGTCCAGTGCCTCGATGCGGTGCAGGTGCGGGTCCACGGTCACCACCGCGTCGAACTGGCTGGCGAGCAGGGCGCCGATGTGGCGCTGGCTGACCGCCTCGCCCGGCGTGAACGCGATGTCCTGTCGCATGTAGGCGAGATAGGGGCAGGCCAGCAGCACGCGCTGCGCTCCCAGTTCGCGTGCAGCCGGCACGGTGATCAGCAGTTCGACCAGTTTCTCGTTGGGCTGGTGCAGGCTGCGCAGCAGCACCACGCACGCGGGCAACGTGGCCGGCAGACGCAGCTTCAATTCGCCGTCGGGGAAGCGATGGCGCTCGATCAGCGCCAGCGGCACGTCCAGCGCGCCGGCCAGTGCGGCGGCCATGTCGCGTTCGTCGTCGAAGGCCAGCACGCAGCCGGGTGCTGTCGTGTCGCGCATCATCGGGCACCCCCTGCAGCGGAGATCGTGTAGCCGCTGTCGCGGCTGGCCAGCTGACGCGCGAAACCGAGGTCGGCCGGGTAGCAGGCGTGGATGCGATAGAGCGACTGGCCTGCAACGACCGGATCGCCCGCCTTGCGCAGCAGATCGACCCCGGCGCCGCTCACCTGCGGCGCGCCGGCCAGCCGGGCGATGCGGGCCAGGCGCAGGTTGTCGATGGCGCCGACCGAGCCCGCCTGCTCGGCGCAGACCTCGTGCGTCAGCTCGCCCAGCGCGGGCAGTTCGGCCCGCCGGCCCTGGGCGTCGATGATCGCCTCCATCTGCGCCAATGCGCGGCCGGATTCGAGGATGTCGCGCGCGATGCGCCAGCCATCGCCGCCGCGCACGTCGGGGTCGAACTCGATCACGCGGCCGGCCAGTCGCAGCGACTTCTCGCGCAGGTCGGCCGGCGCGGCGGGATCGTTGCGCAGCACGCGCATCACGTCGCGCGCTTCGAGCACCGGCCCGATGCCGTTGCCGATCGGCTGGCTGCCGTCGGTGATCATCACGTCGAGGCTCAGGTTGAGGCTCGAGGCGACGTACTCGAACAGCTTGCGCAGCCGCTGCGCGGCCGGCATCGAACGCACCTTGGCGGTGGGGCCGACCGGGATGTCGAGCACCAGGTGCGTCGAACCGGCGGCGATCTTCTTCGACAGGATGGAGGCGACCATCTGCCCCGGTGAATCGATACCGAGCGGGCGTTCCACCGAGATCAGGATGTCGTCGGCCGGTGACAGGTCGGCACTGCCGCCCCAGGCCAGGCAGCCGTTGGTGTCGCGCACGATCTTCTGCAGGCGATCGAATGGCAGCTCGACCCGGGCCAGCATCTCCATCGTGTCCGCGGTGCCCGCCGGCGACGTGATCGCGCGTGACGAGGTCTTCGGGCACAGCATGCCGTGAGCCGTGACGATGGGCACCACCAGCATCGACGTGCGATTGCCCGGGATGCCCCCGATGCAGTGCTTGTCGACCACCGGCCCGCCGCGCACGGCCTGCTGCCAGTCGAGGCGGCGCCCGGTGGCGATCATCGCCTCGGTCAGGTACAGCACCTCGTCGCGTTCGAGGTCGTAGCCGTTGGTCGCGACGACGAAGGCCGCCAGTTCGATCTTCGAGTAGCGGGCGCGGGCGACATCCTCGATCAGCGCGTGCATGTCTTCGCGTGACAGCCGCTCGCCGGCGATCTTCCGGTGCAGCGCGGGCAGCGACACCGGCGGCTCGGCCGGCGATACCTGTGCCGCATGCCCGGCCAGCACATCGAGCCTGGCAAAGGCGTCCTCGGACAGGCCCAGCTCGCCGGGCTCGACGATGCAGCTGTCATCGACGACGTTCAGCACGGCGCTGATCACCGCCCCGTTGGCGCGCACCATCACCTTGGACAGCGCCTGGAACCCGGCCGCCCGCACCACGGCGCAATCGCGATGCAGGTAGACGACGTTCTCGCGCCAGGTGTCGATCGCGACGCGGCGTATGCGGAGGTCTGATGATTCCATCGTGGCTATTTGACCTGACCCAGACCCACGCGGAAGGCCTCCAGCCGGGCCTCGTAGTCGGCGGCGTCGCCGTAGTCCAGGAAGCGGCGGTAGCGTGCGTGGGTGCCGATCACCTTGCGGGCGTGCTTGATCGGGCAGAAGTACTCCTCTGTGCGGGCCAGGATCTCGCGCATGTAGGCCATCAGGCCGTTGCCGTACTCGCAGTAGGTGCAATGGAACTTCTCGATGAAGTTCAGGTAGCCGAGCTGGTGCCGATCGAACACCAGGTAGTCGCTGCGGCGAACCTTGGTGATGCCGTAGATCGGAAAGCAGGCCCACTGGTAGAAGCTGACGCAGGCATCCATCAACAACAGCGGTATGGCCATGCCGTAGATGATCGGCCCGGTGATCAGGTTCTGTGGGCGGTAGGCGACCAGCCAGCGGAAGAAGTTCGTCTTCAGCTTGCGGTGTGCTTCCTTGACCGAGCTTTCGAACTCGACGCGCTTGCCCTTGATCTGGAAGAACATCCTGCTCTCCTGCTCGTGGAGCGCGGTGCGGAGTTCATCTTCGAGTCCGGCCATCTGGTCGAGGAGCTGGGTGATTCGTTCATTCATGCGGAGAGGATAGTTCGCCGCCGGTCGCGTCTCGCGATCCGGCCCTCATCACGCTCGCCACGCGGCTGCGCGCGAGCGCCGGGGCAACGGCGGAATCTCATACTGCGGCAATTCCTGCAGGCAGAAGCTGATCGCGATCAACGCCGTTGGCACATGGAACAGCATCAGCCAGAGCCCGGGCGACTCGCCGACATCGAGGCTGGGCAGCAGCAGGATCGCGAGCAACAGGCTGACCGGCGTCAGCAGCGGAATCGCGCGGCGGAAGGCCGCCCACCAGCGCGCCTTCAGATGCCGGTCGTGAAACTGCGCGGGCGGCTGCGACGGCGTCTGGACGAGGTGCGCTGCGACCCGGTCGAGCGCGGTCTCGGCGCCCTGGGTCCGCCGGGCCAGATCGCCGCGCAGCCGCAGCTTGCTTTCCCAGCCGTCCCGTTTCTTGATCAGCCGTGCCCAGTTCCAGCCCAGCACGGCGAGCAGGTCTTCCGGCAAGTCGAGCGCACTCTCGTGTCCCGTGCCGGACGTGCCACCGCTTGCAGGTGCCAGCCACAGGTCGGCCGACACCCGGCGAATCGCCGGCACGCTGAGCGTCAGGGCGAGGTCGTCGAGCTGGACCACAGCACGGGTCAGGCTCAAGACCCTCCGTCTGTCGGTGGCCCGGTCCGAGACCGGCTGCAGCGAATAGCTGCGCGCGATCACGAAGCCCGGGCCGGCCACGAACTGGTGCGGTGGCGCGACGGCTTCGACCTGCGCCAGCAATGCGGCGGGATCGGGGCCGCTGACCTGCAGCGTGGCTTGCAGGCTGTCGCACCGGCTCAGCGTGCGCGTCAGCCGGAAGCCGCCCGATTCGAAGCTGTCGAGCTGCAGGGTGTCGAGCAGCGCCGGCTCGCCTGAAGTGCCGCCCGCGTGCTCCACTGGCTTGAACCGCAGGCGCCGCTCCAGGCGGTCGCTCGCGGGCAGGTCGACATGGCGGCCTCGGCGCGTGAACGGCTCGACCAGAGCGAGGATGTCATGGTGCGACAGCGGGGTCGACGCCACGGCCGCCTCGTCGGTGCCGAATCAGGCCGATGATCGCTGCCGCGCGCTGCCTGATGCGCTCAGGCCATCAGTGCATTTGCCAGTGCCTTGGCCGTGGTGCGCGAGCCGATCATCAGGTTCAGGTCGATCGTGCCGACGCGCGTCACCAGGCGCCGGCGCTCGGCTTCGCCCTCGATCTGCATCACGTCGATGCCGCTCGCGGGCAACTGGACGCCATCGGCCAGTTCGCTCTTGGTGATCGGCTGGAGATCGGTGCGCTTCGGCGCGCAGGCAGCCGACGACTGCAGCAGGGCTTGCAGCAGCTGCTTCAGCGTCGTGTCGTTGAGCTCGAGGTCGAGGTCGCCATCGGGCGTCTGCAGCCGAATCGCGAAGGCCTTGCCGTCGATCGCCGGCCATGCCATGGCGATACCGGTGAGGGGCTTGGGGTTGGGTCCTTTGATTTCCATGATCTGGCCTGTGGTGGGTTGAGTGTTGCTCTGGGTTTCAGACAACCCGGGATCGTGCCACGAACTCGGGCACGTGGCGACGTTGGGGGACGGTTCAACTCGCGAGGATCTTCTTCGCGTAGTCGACCACTTCCTTCGGCATGAACGGCTCAGGGATCTCGACCCCGCGCTGGCAGGCCGGTCGCGCGGCCATCAGGGCCAGCCAGCGCTGCAGGTTCGGCAGGTCGTCGACGGCGACGCCAGCCCAGTCGTGGATGCGCACCCACGACCAGTTGGCGATGTCGGCGATGCTGTAGTCGTCGACCAGGTACTCGTGGTCCTTCAGCCGCGTGTCGAGCACGGTGAACAGGCGCTTCGTTTCCTTCTGGTAGCGCTCGATCACCGACGGGATCTTCTCGGGGAAGTAGCGGAAGAACACGTTGGCCTGGCCCTGCATCGGCCCGACGCCGCCCATCTGGAACATCAGCCACTGGATCACTTGCGACCGCGGCTTCATCGCCTGGGGCATCAGTTGGCCCGTCTTCTCGGCCAGGTAGATCAGGATCGCGCCCGACTCGAACACCGCGAAGTCGCCCTCGTCGCGATCGACGATGGTCGGGATGCGGCCGTTGGGGTTGATCTTCAGGTACTCGGGCTGCTTCTGTTCCTGCAGGCCGAGCTTGATCGGATGCACCGTGTAGGGCAGGCCGAGTTCTTCCAGCGCGATCGAGGCTTTCCAGCCGTTGGGGGTGGCGGAGGTGTAGAGGTCGATCATGGTGTGGGCGCGTGAAGTGGGTGGGAGGTGACCGGCCGGCCGATCAACGATGCGCAGGCCGCAATGCCTCGGCGTTATACCTGCGTAACGCGTCCGCTGCAGGCGACCAGAAGTCCGCGCGGGCGCGGGCGGCCGGCGTACAGGCCCTAGCCAGGAATCTCGGGCTCGACCAGCGTGGCGAGTTGCGCGAGGGACTCCTGCCAGCCGAGGTAGCACATCTCCAGCGGAATGACGTCGGGGATGCCTTCCTGAACGATGCTGAGCTCGGTGCCACAAAGCACCTGGGTCAACGCCACCGTCACCTGGATTTCGCCGGGCAGGTTCGGGTCGTCGAATCGGTCCGTGTAGCGCAGCCGCTCGTGCGGGACCAGTTCAAGGTATTCGCCTGCGAACGAGTGGCCGTTTCCGGTGGCGAAGTTCGTGAACGACATCCTGAACGTGCCACCGACCCTCGGGTCCATCTGGTGGACCTTGCAGGTGAAACCGCAGGGCGGCAGCCACTTCGCCATGGCGTCGGCGTCCAGGAAAGCCCGGTAGACACGCTCCGGGGGGGCCCGGAGCACGCGATGCAGTCGCACGGTACCTGTCATGGTTGATCCTCCTGGGGTGCGCCGAGCGATCAGAACCCGGGGCGCTTCACTGTACGAGGTTCACCGGGCATTCGCTCGCGCATCCAGCGTGAGCAGAAACCCCATGGCGACCGATTCGGACAGGCCCGCGGCGCCCCCTAAACTCCCGCCCTCATGAGCGACTTCCTCCTCGAGACCCGCGACCTGACCCGTGAATTCAAGGGCTTCGTCGCCGTGAACCAGGTCAACCTGCGTGTGCGGCGGGGCACCATTCATGCGCTGATCGGGCCCAATGGCGCGGGCAAGACGACGTGCTTCAACCTGTTGACGAAGTTCCTCGCGCCCACTTCGGGCCGCATCCTGTTCGACGGGCAGGACATCACCGACGAGCCGCCGGCCCGCATCGCGCGGCGCGGCGTGATCCGGTCGTTCCAGATCTCGGCGGTGTTTCCGCACCTGACCGTGCTGGAGAACGTGCGCGTCGCGCTGCAGCGAAAGCTCGGCACCTCGTTCCATTTCTGGAAGTCCGAGCGTTCGCTGGACAGGCTGAACGCCCGGGCGCTCGAGTTGCTGCGCGAGGTCGACCTGGAAACGTATGCGGCACTTCCGGCGGTGGAGCTGAGCTACGGCCGCAAGCGCTCGCTCGAGATCGCGACGACGCTCGCGATGGACCCGAAGCTGATGCTGCTCGACGAGCCGACGCAGGGCATGGGCCTCGAGGACGTGGACCGCATCCGCCAGCTCATCAAGAAGGTCGCGGCGCAGCGCACCGTGCTGATGGTCGAGCACAACATGAGCGTGGTCGCCAGCATCGCCGACACCATCACCGTGCTGCAGCGCGGCGCGACGCTGGCCGAAGGACCGTACGACCAGGTGTCGAAGGATCCGGCGGTGATCGAGGCCTACATGGGCAGCGCGTCGGTCGAGCTGAGCGGCGCGCATTGACATGACTGCGACCGCCAAGCGATTCATCGAAGTGCGCGACCTGCACGGCTGGTACGGCGAGTCGCATGTGCTGCATGGCGTCGATTTCCACGTCGACGAGGGCGAGGTCGTCACGCTGCTCGGTCGCAACGGCGCTGGCCGCACCAGCACGCTGCGCGCGATCATGGGCTTGATCGGACGGCGTACCGGCTCGATCAGGATCAAGGGCCAGGAGACGCTCGACCTGCCGACGCACCGCATCGCGCGGCTGGGCATCGGCTACTGCCCCGAAGAGCGCGGCATCTTCTCCAGCCTGTCGGCCGAAGAGAACCTGCTGCTGCCGCCGGTGCAGGCGCCGGGCGGCATGAGCATCGACGAGATCTACGCGATGTTCCCGAACCTGCGCGAGCGTGCGTCGAGCCAGGGCACGCGGCTGTCGGGCGGCGAGCAGCAGATGCTGGCGGTGGCGCGCATCCTGCGCACCGGCGCGCGGC
>ERZ795061.3418-NODE-3418-length-13818-cov-4.615709_pt1 | contig 13818 bp, 9 predicted proteins | sample MGYA00375145_ERZ795061 | MGnify/ENA primary metagenome ERZ795061 (study PRJEB30190, sample SAMN05720144) | anaerobic digester metagenome | isolation source: active sludge of municipal wastewater-treating anaerobic digesters | place: USA | collected 2014-12-22 ... | reverse complement strand
ATTCTTGCCAAACAAGATTAAGGTTATTTATATAGTTCTCATAGCTATCATTGTACCCAATTTGATCAGCTGATCCATAGTCTTTAAGTTGCCAATATGGAGGAGACGTTATAATAAGATGAACAGAATTATTTTGTAATTCCATCATTCTTCTACTATCCCCGTTTATGATTTTATGGTTTGTTTTCAAGTCATTCTTTTTTTACAAAAATACTAATAACATTGCGCATTTTTATTGGTTGTTCATAAGTCTGCTTCGGATGATCAGTCTTATCAGGGATGTGCTTTCCATTACCGCTAACACATAATACATTGCCTATAATACATATAACATTATACGTTCTTGACATCCAGCTGATTAGTCTGATTTGTTTATATAAATTCAAGTCCATTATTCACGGCAACATCCGGGATGGTAGGAGCATCCAATGGAGGAATCATTTCACCCTTGGGGCAAATAAGATAAGGGGTAATTGAACAATGCAGGCGGAAGTGATGCAAAGTTTCAGAGTTTCATTGTTAATTATTTGTATGTGGTCTTGCGTCTTGTGCCTTGTATCATTCCTGTTACGCCCTTTCAGAGCTTAGGGGGCAGTCTACTGGTAAAACCGGAGGTTATTAAAATTAAACCGCTTCACGTTTTTTTGTTAAACCGCTGCCGCAGTTTTCTATACCAATAACATCTGTAATAGACCGCTGTCGTGAATTCTCGTTATATCACTTTCTTGGTTTTTTCTGACTTTGACAATGGATTAGCGTGAACGAAGTTGAAAGTAGAAAGTTTGGGCTTTCTTCGCTATAATCTCATTGTAAGAGACCTGCACGACTTGCACGACCTGCAAGACCTGTCTCTGCCCCGTACCCCGTGCCAACCCCCGCGAGGTTTTAGCTACTATCTTATCACCTTCGTATTGCCTCCCTTTTCCATATTAATATCAACAACGGCATTCGTTTTCCATGCCCCGCGGGTGAAGTCGGGAACAGGAACCGGATACGACCTGCTCTCCACCGACCATTCGCTCAAAGGCGCGATAGCGCTCCAGAGCGCTGCATCATATACATCCTGATCAAGCGGAAGCCCGTTGCGCAGACAGTCGATAAGCCTCCAGTTCTCGAGAAAGTCCATCCCGCCATGACCTCCGACCTGTTTGGCCAGTTCCCCGACTTTCTTTACGATTGGAGGGGTGTATTTCTCCTCGAGTGCTTTCATTTCATTATCATCAACCCATTCGTCGCCGATGGAGATCTTTGCCGGAAGAGGATACTTCAGGGCAGCAGCCTTTGTACCGCTTACCTTATGAATCCGGGAATAAACATTTGGAGAGCTTACATCATGCTGGATCATTATGGTCCTGCCTTTTTCAGTAAGAATGGTTGTGGTGGTCATATTCCCCCTGTATTTCCTGTCGACGTATTTTTTGTAGAAAGAATCAGTTTCAGCAAGATCCTTTGCAGTTTTGTTCATCTGGAAGTCGGCGCTCATAACCGATACCAGGAAATTCATCCTGTCGCCCCTGTTGATATCCATTATCTGGCAGATCGGACCAAGTCCGTGAGTCGGGTATAGATTCCCCCTCCGTGTGGAGTTTTCCTCTAGCCGCCACATCTCCCAATAGCTTTCCTTGTTGAAGTTGCTGCCCAGCAGGTTATGAATGTAAGCGCCTTCGCCGTGTACAATGTCGCCGAAGAAACCCTGCCTGGCCATGTTCAGAGTAAGCAGTTCGAAAAAGTCGTAGCAGCAGTTTTCCATCATCATGCAATGTTTCCTTGTCTTTTCCGAAGTCTCAACCAGCTGCCAGCATTCGTCAACAGTTATGGCTGCCGGTACTTCCACTGCCGCATGCTTGCCCTGTTCCATGGCGTAAATGCACATCTCCGCGTGCATGTTCCACGGCGTGCATATGTAAACCAGGTCGATATCGTCCCTCTCGCACATCTTTTTCCATCCTTCAGGATCGCCGGAATACAGGGCCGGCTTGAAACCGGAGGGCTCTATGAGCTTTCTTGTCTTTTCTACTTCCGCGGGAACAACATCGCAAAGGGCCCTGATGTCAACACCTTCAATGTAGCTCATACTCCTGACATGGCCGGGCCCCCTGCTGCCTAGTCCAATAAAGCCTATTCTTACTTTGTCGAGACGCGGCGCAGCGTAACCCGACATGTTGAATACCTGGCTGCCCGGCCTTGATACGAAGCCGGTTTCATTGCCCAATGCTTTCAACAGACTGCCTCCGGCTAAGCCTAAGCCGGTCAGTCCGCTTATTCTCAGAAAATCTCTGCGATTGCTTTTCATATGTGTTTAGTTTTGATTTTTAATGCTACCCCGCTCAAGCGGGAAAACCCACATGTATGAATATTATATAAGTATTTGTTTGTGCATTCGATACATGTGGGTTTCTATATGCCCAAAGAAATACGGCATTAGTATTATTCTTCTGTAAATAAGATATGGCAGGAAGTCCGTGTTTAAAGTTCCGTCAGCTGTAGATTCCTCCACCTTACCTTTATGCCTCCGCCACTATGAATCTGGAGAAGTATTCTTCCCTTGCCCTGACCGATCTTTTCATCATTCATATCGGTCATCACCTCACCGTTGAGCCAGGTCGTTATCTTGTCGCCCACAACCTTGATCCTCATAGTGTTCCATTCATTCATCTTCAGGATGTTCTCTTTCTCGTCAGGGATCTGATAAATCCATCCCCTTCCGTACGATTCATATATGCCACCGGTGTAATGTCCGGGAGGGGCTACTTCTACCTGCCATCCTGATATCTGTACGCCGGTTCTGATATAGGAACGGATAAACACTCCGCTGTTGCCGTTTGCCTCCTGTTTGAACTCGAGGCTAAGGTCAAAGTCATTGTAATACTTCCTTGTTCCCAGATATCCGTATTCCTTGTCAGGACCGCTTTCGCACACCAGTTCGCCATCTTTTACATACCATAGTTCGGTTCCGTATACTTCCCAACCGGTCAGGTCATTGCCGTTGAACAGGTTTTCCTCTTTCGGTTTCCTGGGCAATTCCTTGATTTTCATATTTCTGAACCATACCCTGTTGCCATGGTCCTGAAGGGCGAATACCCCGCTCCTGGCAAGCCCGTATTCAGGTGCATTGTCCCACTTGCCGCTGTTTTTCCTTGCGAACCAGTCTTCCGTCCAGGCTTCAAATTCAATAACCTTCTGACCATTGAGCCAATGCTCCACATGACCATTGTCAAAAACTATCCTGGAGTTGTTCCATTTCATAGCCTTGTTCAGAACCTTTTTCGAGGGATCGCAGGTGTACATGGCGTAATCGGCCGCGGCTTTCTGCCACTCCTCAATGGGTTCCGGAAATCCGAAATCATCAATTAACTGGTATTCCGGACCGGTTACGTAGGGAACATTCAGCTCGGGCCTTTCGACCACATGATAGAGCAGACCGCTGTTGCCTCCTTCGGATATCATCCAGTCAAAATCGATAATGAAGTTTTCATACTCCCTGGTAGAGACAATATAACCTGTACTGTCGCTGCCAAGCCCGAGAGAGGTAAGCAATCCCTTTTCAACCTTCCAGGGTGCAATCTCCACTTTCTCACCTTTGAAGTCACGCCATCCGTCAAGCGTGCTGCCATCGAACATAAGCGACCAGCCATCGGCGATCTCCTCTGGTGTCAGCACATTGATCTTCTTCCCACAGCCTGAAAATATCATTCCGGCCATAAGAATTAACAAAAAAACAGAGAGGTTCTTTTTCATCGTAGTATAGTTTTGAAATTGGTATTTAATGCTGCCCCGCTCATAGGGGGAAACCCACGCGATTGAAAATAATATAAATACATGTTTGTATATCTGATATATGCGGGTTTAATATTTGTCATTGTCTATGTTGGTCAATATTTCAGCCGGAGTACCCGGCATGGGTTCAGAGCGCTTAAAGTTATCAAACTTTAATTCTTTTTGGCTACTCTTATGGTACATTTTACCTAATTTTGTTGGTTTGATTATTTAAATTAGCATGACCAGCAAGAATGATCCGGTTTATTCCAGTAATGTAGTCGGGTTTACCGCTGCTGCAATCGAATTCTGCAAATATGCAGAGAACGCGGGCCGGATGAAGGGAGAGGAATTGCTCAGGATCCTTCAACGCATCCTTCCTTACCTTTATGTAAAGGCTTCCCTGCTGCCGTCGCTCGAACCCTGGTTTGATGACGGTAACGAGAAATTCGTAACTGAAGCTGACTGGTTCAGGATACATGATGTGCTCAGGGACAAATTCGGCACTGCCAATGACTATATTGATATGGCCGACGAAAAGTACAACGAGGCCGAAGGACCTGTCGTTTCGAGCATTTCGGAAAATATGGCCGATATTTATCAGGATATCAAGAATTATCTGCTGTTGTACCAGACGGGTACCCCGGAAGTGATGAATGATGCCGTGTGGGAATGCAGGCTCAATTTCGAAAATTACTGGGGACAAAAATTGCTTAACTCGCTGAGAATTATACATAAATTTATTTATTCGGGAGAGGAAATCGGAAAGTTGGAACCGCGGAACGATGAAACAAGAAATACTTCCGACTGGTTTATAACAAGACGGCAAAAGGATTTAAGGGGAAATGGAAAATAAAGGATACGCGGAAACTATTACGGAGGAGGAACTAGGTACATTTGAACTTTCCTGGTTCAGGGGCGAGATTGTGCTGGTGGAGGATATGAAAACCTTCAATCGAACATTCCCAAGGCTGAAAGGATCAGAGGTTCTGGGCTTTGATACTGAAACAAAGCCTTCATTCAGAAAAGGCAGAAAGAACAAGGTGTCCCTTATACAGCTGGCAAATGAAGAGCTTGCATGTCTGGTCAGGATAAACAAAATCGGCATACCCTCTAAACTTGCCGGCCTTCTGGCAGATGAAAAAATAATAAAAGCCGGCGTGGCTGTTCATGATGACATCCGCTTCCTTAAAAGCGTCAGAGGATTTGAACCATCGGGCTTCGTCGATCTCCAGAAATTCGTGAAAGATTATGGTATAAAGGCTTCCGGGTTGAAAAAGCTTGCAGCCATCGTGTTGGGCTTCAGAATATCAAAACGCCAGCAGGTAACCGATTGGGAAGCCGAACAACTATCCGATGCACAGCTGGTATATGCTGCAACCGACGCCTGGGTATGTCACCAGATATACAAAAAGCTGCTGAATGGAAATTAAAATTTGAAAATCTGAAATCCTGAAAATGGAATCGAACAAGAATATAAAGCTGATTGCCGCGAGGCTTGGCCTGCACGACTGGCAGGTTGAGAATACCATCCGTCTGATGGACGATGGTGCAAGCATCCCTTTCATAGCCCGTTACAGGAAAGAGATGACGGGAAGTCTTGACGAGGTACGGCTGCTTCATATCAGGGATGAATACACCCGGCTTAAGGAGCTTGACGCCAGGCGTGAAACCATTATCAGGACGATAGAAGAACAGGAGAAGATGACCCCTGAACTCCGTGAAAGGATAGATGCGGCAGTTACAATGGCCGAACTGGAGGATATATACCTTCCATACAGGCCTAAAAGACGCACAAGGGCAACCATTGCAAGGGAAAAAGGCCTTGAACCGCTTGCTGCAATTATTTTGGAACAGAAGGAAAACGACCCCCTCCTGAAAGCTGAAGAATTCCTTAACGACATGGTGAAGAGCGTTGAAGAAGCTGTGGCAGGGGCATCCGATATAATTGCCGAATGGGTGAGTGAGGATGAAAAGGCAAGAAAACAGCTACGACGGCTCTACGAGAAGGAAGCTGTCATTTTCTCTAAAGTGGTAAAGGGAAAGGAAAGCGAAGGAATAAAATTCAGCGATTATTTCGACTGGTCCGAACCGCTCAGGAAATGCCCCTCACACAGGCTCCTGGCTATGAGAAGGGGAGAGGATGAGGGTATTCTCAGGCTTTCGGTTGAACCTGATGAGAAAAATGCCGTTGACTTGCTGTTATCGATATTTATCAGGGGGAAAAATGCATCCTCTGAACTGGTCGAAACTGCTGTCAGGGATAGCTGGAAAAGGCTCCTTGCCTCATCGATGGAAACGGAGTTCAGGAACATATCAAAGGAAAAAGCCGACCATGAAGCTATTGAGGTTTTTGCCGATAACCTGAAACAGCTTCTGCTTGCACCTCCGCTCGGAGAGAAGAACGTTCTTGCAATTGACCCGGGATTCCGGACTGGTTGCAAGGTGGTCTGCCTCGACCGCCAGGGAAACCTTCTTCACAATGAAACAATATACCCGCATCCACCGCAGAACGAGACTGCCCTGTCGGTCAAGAAGATACTGACATTGGTAAATGCATACAAGATTGAGGCAATAGCAATCGGAAACGGTACGGCAAGCCGCGAGACAGAAGAGTTTATTAAATGGGTGAAACTTGACAGGAATATCCAGGTCTTCGTGGTAAGCGAAGCCGGCGCCTCGGTTTATTCGGCATCAAAGGTGGCCCGCGAGGAATTCCCCGACTACGATGTTACCGTCAGGGGTGCGGTGTCGATAGGGAGAAGACTGATGGACCCGCTCGCCGAACTGGTAAAGATCGATCCGAAATCGATAGGAGTAGGACAGTATCAGCATGATGTTGATCAGCAAAAACTTCAGAGTTCACTGGATGAGGTTGTTGTAAGCTGCGTCAACGCGGTGGGAGTGGAAGTGAATACAGCGAGCAGACACCTTCTTACATATGTGTCGGGACTTGGTCCGCAGCTTGCACAGAACATGGTGGATTACCGGACTGCCAACGGGCCTTTTGCTTCGAGAACTGAACTGATGAATGTGAAGAGAATGGGAGCAAAAGCATTCGAACAGTGCGCCGGCTTCCTGAGAATAAGAAATGCTGAAAATCCTCTCGATTCAAGCGCCGTTCACCCGGAAAGCTATCATATTGTTGAAAAAATGGCTGCCGATCTTGGATGCGGCATCAGAGAACTGATGACAAACGATGATAAAAGGAAGGCGATCAGGCTCGAGAAATACATCACTCCGGCAACCGGGCTGCCTACCCTGAAGGACATTATGGAAGAACTGGCCAAACCGGGCAGGGACCCGCGTTCCACGATAAAGGAATTCCGTTTTGCCGATATTCACACAATGGAGGATCTTGTCCCCGGAATGATAGTCCCCGGAATTGTGACTAATGTTACAAAATTCGGTGCATTCGTTGATATCGGGATCAAGCAGGACGGGCTGGTGCATATATCAAATATGAGCAGTAGCTACGTGTCCGATCCCTCAAAAGTGGTTAAGCTTCATCAGCATGTCATGGTGAAAGTGCTTGATGTAGATATTGAAAGAAGACGGATTCAGCTTTCCATGAAAGGCCTTGACAAGAAATGACCGGGACTTAAGCCTTTTTTCCCTGCTTCATTCTATCCCGATCAGCTTTCTGAGCTCACCTATGTGATTCTCGTATATCCCCCTTGGCAGAGTATTGTACTTTTTGCAAAGCGAAGCCGCGTATCCGACAGCAACTCCCATCTGGCCCGTGGTATGCATTACCCTCGGACCTCCCAGCCCGACATGCGAACAACTGAAACACCTGCCAGCCATGAAAAGATTTTCTATGTTTACCGAGTACAGCGACCTGTAGGGTATATAATAGTGATCTACCTTGTAGTACAGGGCTTCCGAGAGGAAGTCGGGCAGACTGCTGTCAGTTTCTTTCTGCTGATAATGGACATCAACGGTTCTGGTTTCCATTGCCACGGCATCGGGGAATTCGGTCATATTCTTTTCATCATTGAAGGTGTAAATGTAATCGCCTTTCAGCCTCCTCGATTCCCTTTTGCCGAGGAGATATCCAACCCATTCCAGTCCTGTATTTGCATTCGCCTCTTCCTTCTTCGCATTGCTGAAGGAACCATATATGGCTTTCAGCATATGGTCGCGTATATACTCCGCGTCATCAACCTGGTGAAGGTCATCCCTCGAAAATTCCCACTTCCAGGTTCCAGATGTTGCCGAATGATCGCCGGCAACTTCCATTGCCCACGGGACCTCCGGGAAGTCCACCGGAATACCGGCATCGTAGCTTCTCCAGAGAACAGATGCTCCCATAACCTTGTTGTCGGCTTTGGCGGGGCTCCAGAGTTCACCGTGCTCCTGCCAGTTTTCACCGTAAAGCGAAGAATCCTCCCTTCCGTACATATATTCAGCTCCGGCCCAGTAGCCTATCCAGCCATCGCCCGTGCAGTCGGCAAACATGGGAGCCTTGAAGCGCATCCTCTGTCCTGTTGCTGTCTGCCTGGCATCAACGGAGCTGATAATGCCGTCGGATGTGTTCGCTGTGTATGCCCTCCAGTTAAGAAAGAGCCTTATGTTGTCGTATTTAGCGATGTTGTCATGCCTTTTTCTGTCGTCCTTTATGGCTTCCGGGGAACCGTTGGGCCACCAGACAGTGTTGAGCATACTTATTATCCTGTCCGATTTCCAGCTTATGCCCTCGGTATGGACACGTATCTCGCTGCTCGCGTTTCCGCCCAGCACCGGCCTGTCGTGAACAAGTGCAACCAGAAGTCCCTGCTCAGCGGCCGCGATTGCTGCAGCACATCCGGCAATTCCTCCTCCGGTTATCACCAGGTCAAACTCTGCTGTTCTTTCAGGCGCATCCGCTTCATCGTGAAGCTTTCTTCTCCACACTGCCAGTTCATCATTTTCCGTAGGCGGAGCCGCTTTTTTGGTGCTCAGGTAAATTGCATCACACCTCCCTTCAAATCCTGTCAGGTCCCTGAGTTCTATCTTCATGGCCGGGTCTTTCAAAGTCACTTTTCCTGCATATTGCCAGTGCCATATTTCCTCTTCTGTTCCGAGAATGCTTTCAAATTCATTCCCGTTTATCAGAAGTTTAAACCTGCCGGGAGCTTCCCAGTTGCCCTTCGCCCAGTTACGGGTCCTTACCCATACATGATATTTTCCGGATGCGGGAATGGTCACGATGGTGGATGCATTCTCAACCGGGTTGCCCAGACCGTGAGCAAGCAGATAGGCTGAACCCATTTGTTCCGTAAACTGCGGGTCGACAAGCCAGCCTCCCTTCTCGCGGAACGACTCGGCTTCAACAAGCAGTTCATGATGTTGTTTATCTCTGCATGACGCGGTAAGCATAAGCATAAAAACCAGGGATGGGATCAGTGCCTTCATAACAGGTATGTTTAATTCATTAAGGAGCAGGTATCATTATGCCTGCCGGAGCAGCGCTTCTTATTTCAACTTCAGGCTTGAAAGGTACGCGGGTGTTCATCGTCGCGGCATTCCAGGCAAAGGAAGCCGTGATAATGGCATTGTGGCGGAGATCATCCAGAGAGAGCCTTTCCCAGGTGTCCATCACCGTATGGTATCCGCGGCCGTATTCAATCTCATCCTGGATAAACTGAAATGCAGGCAGTCCCAGCGCGTCAAATGTCTGATGGTCTGTTCCTCCGGTGTTCCTTATCGTGACGGTGGAGGCGCCCATGTCTTCAAAAGGCCTGAACCACTCCTCGAAGATGGGTCTTGCCATGTCATTGCCCTGAAGATAGATTCCCCTGTATTTGCCGCTTCCGTTGTCCATGTTGAAATAGACGGCAAACTTGTTGTAATCAGGCTTGTGTGCCCTTGTCTGAGCATCGGCAAGATATTTGTTCGCGTATCCTCTTGAACCAATCAATCCCTGTTCCTCACCTCCCCACAGGGCAACCCTGATTGTCCTTCTTGGAGCCACTCCCAGACTCTTGATGATTCTCAATGCTTCCATCATTACAATGCATCCCGATGCATTGTCGGCAGCGCCTGTCCCGCCATGCCATGAGTCGATATGTGCACCCAGGAGCACAACCTCATCTTTCAGGAGTTTGTCGCTTCCGGGGATCTCACCGATTACATTGTAAACCTTCGGACTTGGAAAGAATTTGTTCTGTATCTCTACTTCCATCTCAACCCTGACGCCATTCCTTATCAGCCTTTCCATCCTTCCATGTGCCTCTACGGGAAGACTGAGTTCAGCTATCGGTTCGGGATCGCCTGATTTATAGCTGACGCTGCCCGACCTCGGTACGTTGAATATTCCCGAGCTGTTCAAGATTACGGCAGCGCCTTCTGCCTTAATAAGCTCAGTTATCTTTGTCCTGAGTGCTCTCTGAGCCATGTACTGGGCAAAATCTCCCTGCATCGGCCTTCTTCCCTGGCGGGTTTCAGCCATGGCAAGCTGTTCAAGCTCCTCTTCGGTGTACCTGCTCGCCAGTGGCTCATAACTAACTACATACCCCGATGTTGAAGGCATCATAACTATTTTACCGCTTAATTTACCCTTGTATTTTTCGAGTTCAGTTTCATTCTTTACATCCACAAGAACTACCTCCGACCTGACTAAACCGGGGGTGCTTCCCGTCCATGCCACTGGATTGCACGCGAAATTTGAATAGTAGGGGGCAGTCATAGCAGCATAGGTTTTCAGATTGTCCCATCCGCCGCGACTGAAGTCACCGGCTTCCTCAATCCTTACATTCTGGAATCCAAGTTCCTCCATCTTCTTTTTTGCCCATTCATTTCCCCTGGTGCCGCCCGTCGATCCGGTCAGCCTGGAACCCGTAAGATCCGTTAGACCAAAGGCCAGATCCTCAATGGCCGAATTCCTTGTACCTTCCTGCTTGATCTTGTAAACCATGCTCAGATCGACTTTCTCGGTCTGGGCCAGAAGCATCGCGGGAAAAATCATTAGAAGCATTGCTCCCGTAAAAAGTCTTTTGATTATCATCTTTTTGTCTTTCATCTGTTTGTCCTTAGGATTATTAGTGAGCCCAAATGTAGACAAAAGAAATACAGAGTAAGGCAATGAAAGGTATTTTAACAATAGTTAACGTTACTAAGGCCTTTAGTGGCGGGACAAACGGCCGCCCTGGGGGTTGGGGGTAAAGTCCCTTGAGCCTTACCACCCCTGTCTTTCAACTAAAACCATGACATCGGTTATAACCAATATCCCTGATGCTCATTTTTTTGTAATTTTGACGACCGGAACAGGATTTTAAAATTAAAATGATCTACCCCGAGAACTTTGAAACCAAGATTGGATTTGACAGGATACGCCGGCTTGTTTCCGATTACTGCCTTAGTGAAATGGGAAGGGAAAAAGCTGAACAGATTAGCTTTGAGACTGATCATGAAATAATAAGCTTCAATCTGTCAGCCACCTGGGAATTCCAGAAGATAATCAGGTTTGAAGACTATTTTCCTTCGGAGCATTATTACAATATCGCCGCATCACTTAACAAGATAAGGATAGAAGGCTCATTCCCTGAGGTTAATGAAGTATTTGATCTGAAAAGATCAGTCGGGACCGTAAAGGAGGTGATCACTTTTTTCAGGAAGAAGGATGAAAGGGATTATCCGTCACTGAAATCGGTGTGCGGAAGGGCAAAATTCTATCCCTATGTGCTTGATGCTGCCGACAAGATAATCGACAGGGAAGGCAGGATACGAGATAATGCCTCACCCCGGCTGAAGGAGATCAGGGATGAGATCGTCAGTAAAGGACATCTGGCATCGAAAAGGCTGGCCTCCATCCTGAAACAGGCCCAGGCTGATGGCATAGTCGACTCCGATACTTCAGCATCGGTCAGAAACGGCAGGGGAGTGATCCCGGTAAATACTTTCGACAAGAGAAAGATCAGGGGCTTGATCCACGATCAGTCTGCATCGGGAAAGACCGTTTACATCGAACCTGCCGAGATTGTTGAAATAAACAACGAGATTGTTGAACTGGGCTACGAGGAAAGAAGGGAAATAGTAAGGATACTCACCGCGTTTGCCGACGACATAAGACCCTACATCGACGATCTGATAGAGACAAACGACTTCCTGGGCGAAATAGATCTTATAAGGGCAAAAGCGCTCCTGGGAAACCGGCTTGATTCAATAATGCCGCGTATACTGAAGGAGCCTGGATTATCGTGGAGAAATGCCGTTCATCCGCTGCTCTTCTTCGCATTCGGCAAACTCCCGGACAGAAAGCTTGTACCGCTTAATATTGCACTTGATAATACTAACAGGATAATCCTGATTTCGGGTCCTAACGCCGGAGGAAAATCGGTCTGCCTGAAAACCGTGGGACTGCTTCAGTATATGATGCAGTGCGGTCTTACCATTCCCGTCGATGAGGGTTCTGAATCGGGCATCTTCAGCGATATCTTCATCGACATCGGCGACGAGCAGAGCATCGATAACGACCTCAGTACATACAGCTCACACCTGATAAGCATGAAGCATTTCCTCAGGCATGCCTCAGGAAAAACCCTGGTGCTGATCGACGAATTCGGAACCGGAACGGAGCCGATGCTCGGAGGTTCAATAGCCGAAGCAATCCTTGGCGAACTGAACAGAGCCGGCACATTTGGAGTGATAACAACTCACTATACAAACCTGAAGCACTTTGCCAGCCTTACAAAGGGCATTGTAAATGCTGCCATGCTTTTCGACCATCACCGGATGCAGCCTCTTTTTCAGCTGAGCATCGGGAAACCAGGAAGCTCCTTCGCGTTCGAGATTGCCAGAAAGATAGGGCTGCCGGAGGATATCCTCAAAAAAGCTTCCGAAAAGGCAGGGGGCAAAAACATCGATTTTGACAGGAATCTGAAGGATATTGCGCGCGACAAGAGATACTGGGAGAACAAGAGACAAAATATCCGTCAGCACGAAAAACGTATCACTGAACTGATGGATCAGTATGAGAAGGAGATTTCCGGGACAAGGGAACTCAGGAAGGAGATCATCGCGAAAGCCAAAAAAGAGGCTGAGAACTTGCTGAGTGAAACAAACAGGATGATAGAAAATACTATCCGTCAGATCAGGGAGACTCAGGCTGAGAAAGAGAAGACCAGACAGGCCCGGCAGAAACTTGAGGAGTTCAGGGCCGGACTGGAAAATGAATCCGGATTGCCGCCGGTCCCTTCCGGGGAGAAGATGGAGATACTAGCCGGAAAAGCAAAAAAGTTCAGGGTCCGGAAGGAAGAAACGGCCGCCGCTGAACCTCCCGCCGGCACTATGCCCCTGAAAGCCGGTGATGCCGTGAGAATGACAGATACGATGGCCTGTGGTGAAATAATTAAAATAGAGGAGGATATGGCCCGGATAGAGACCGGGAACCTGAAAATTCTTGTTCCTCTCGATAAGCTCGAAAGGATAAGCATGGCCGAATTCAGAAAATCAATCAGGTCTGAACGCTCAGTGATACATGCCGATCCTTTCATTCAGCAAAGAAAGATTGAGTTCAAACCCGAGATTGACATCCGGGGAGTGAGAGGGGAGGAAGCCCTGACACGGGTAAGGGATTTTCTGGATACTGCCGTAATGGTACAGCACAGAAACCTCAGGATACTTCATGGAAAGGGCAACGGCATCCTCCGGCTGATTGTAAGGGAATACCTGTCGACCATGAACTTCGTGAAAGAATACCGCGATGAGCATGTCGAACTCGGAGGTTCAGGGATAACCGTCGTGGAACTGGATATATAGACGTTATAACATTGTTATAACAAGGAAAATGAAGAGTTGTATGCAATTATGAGCTGTCTGCACAAAAGTAATCCCTTGAACATGCCTTGATATCCAAAACGCCTTGTCTGCTTTTAGCTTGTTACAATAGTACAAACAAAAAAGGGACCTCCAAACAGGTCCCTTTTTTAGTTTTCCATTCTTATCAGTAGAGTTTTACCGAGCCGTAACTTGACCGTACGTAGACTTTTGAATCAGGAGAGCTGTTCCTGCCGACAATACCGGCTATCTCGGTAGATGTGTTTTCCACTATCCTGCGGTGACGCTGGAAATTATCCTCAT
>ERZ795061.3416-NODE-3416-length-13825-cov-6.712055_pt1 | contig 13825 bp, 7 predicted proteins | sample MGYA00375145_ERZ795061 | MGnify/ENA primary metagenome ERZ795061 (study PRJEB30190, sample SAMN05720144) | anaerobic digester metagenome | isolation source: active sludge of municipal wastewater-treating anaerobic digesters | place: USA | collected 2014-12-22 ... | reverse complement strand
CGCCAAATTTCCCTCTTCTGCATCGCATATAGGGCGGCATTGAAGGACAAATAGGTGAAAAACGCCGTGAATATGACAACGTCAAAGGCAAAGAAATAACAGCCGATCCCGGATGCTCCGCCCATCACCAGACGGTTGCGCAAGATTTCCTGTTCCGGACTGAGATCTGCCCGAAGTTTTTTCAAATAGGCAATCATTGCGCACCCGTGTCGGCTTGGGCCTTATCGGTGCGGAAAAGCTCGCGCAGTTCGTTGACCGACAGCGGCCGACCCAGCAAGAAGCCTTGCACTTCATCGCAGCCCGACGCGCGCAGAAGTGCATATTGCGCCTCGTTTTCAACCCCTTCGGCAACCACCCGCATGTTTAGCGCGTGGGCCAAATGCGCGATGGTCGAGATGATCGCGCGGTCTGCCGATGAATTTTCGATACGGGCAATGAAGGTCTGATCGATTTTCAACCGCGTGGCAGGCAGGTCACGAAGATATTGGAGCGACGAATAGCCGGTCCCGAAATCATCAATCGAAATACCAATCCCGCCCAACCGGAGCGTTTCCAGCTGGTCGTGCACTTCCTGATTATGATCGAGCAGAAGTTCTTCAGTGATTTCGATCGAGAGCTTGCCGCGTGTAATATTATATTTGGCGACCTTTTCGAGGATGTCGGCGCTCATATTGCTGAACTGGAATTGCTTCGGTGAAACGTTCACTGCGACGGGAGGAAGGGTAATGCCCTGCGCTTCAAATTCCGCAATTTGCGCGCATGCCCGGTTCACGACCCACTGGCCGATATTGCCGATCAAGCCTGAGTCGTTTGCTACCCGAATAAAATCGTGCGGTACCAATCGCCCGCGAACCGGATGCTGCCAGCGAAGCAGGGCTTCAAGGCCGGCATATTCACCGGTCGCGATGTCGACAATCGGTTGATATTCCAGAAACAGCTGGTCGCTGTGCAAGGCATCGCGCAGGTCGCTTTCGACGCCAGCGTTCAGCTGGGCAATCTGGTTCATCCTTGGCGAGAAGAAGCAGAAGCGGTTGCGACCGGAGGATTTGGCTTCATACATTGCAAGATCTGCCAGGCGCAACAGTTCATCCGACGAGCTGCCGTCTTCGGGAATCAGGGCGATCCCGATACTTGCGCCAATCAATTGTTCCACGCCGCCCACGGAATAGGGCTCGCCAATTTGCGCCAGCAATTTGGAGCAACTTGCCACAACCTCTTCCTGGCTATCCAGATTCTGGAGGACGATGGCGAATTCGTCTCCGCCGATGCGCGCGGCAAAGCCGTTGCTATCGAGAGCATTGCTCAGGCGTTCGGCCACCTGACGCAGCAGCATGTCCCCGGCCTGATGCCCGCGTGTGTCGTTGATAACCTTGAAGCGGTCGAGATCGAGTAGCAGCAACGCCGCGCCTTTGCCGGTCGTGTTGCAGTTGTCGATGGCGACACGCATCTTGTCCGACAGAAGTGTGCGGTTGGGCAGACCCGTCAGCATATCGTGCAGCGCCAGATGGGTGCGGTGTTCCTCCGCAAATTTGCGCGCGGTGATATCGAGACCCGTCGTCAAAATGCCGATGGTCTGATTGTCTTTGTTGAGCAGGGGCGACTTGTTGCAGTGGAAGGTGAGTTCGATATCCTCGCTGAAGAATTTCTCTTCATAGTTCGGTATCGAAATGCCGGTTTCCAATATCACATTGTTGCGGCGCTTTTCGCGTTCAACCAGATCGGGCGGCAATATTTCGGATATCGATTGGCCAACCAGTTCTTCCGGATCGCGGCCGAACAAGGCGGCCTGATAGGAGTTCAGGAACAGGAACTTGCCGTTGCGGTCCGTGGCATTGATCAGGATCGGCGTCGTATCGATAATCTGTTCGAGCATCGACTTTCCGCTCGGCTCGCTGCCTTCTTCGTCTTCTTCCGAGCTGGGGCGGTTATTGGTGGCGAGCGATTGCTTCAGCTCTTGCTGTTTTTGGTACTGGCCAAGCAGCAAAATGGCCCGGTCGCGAAATTCGATATGCGAGACCGGACTTTGCAGGAAGTCGGTGGCACCGGCATCAAGGGCGCTGATGCGGCATTCACGGTCCTGCCGTGCTGTAATGATGATGGCGGGAATATGCGCGCCGACTGTCCGGGCCCGGAATTTGGAAATGAACGCGGCGCCGTCCATTTCCGGCATGCGGTAGTCCACGATCAGCAAATCGGCATGTTCGGTTTCAAGCCATTTCAGGGCTTCCACGGCGCTGTGAAAGCAGGTCGCGGAATATTCCGGACCCATCATAGCGACATATTGCGCATAGACGCGCAAATTGGTCGAACGATCATCAACAATGACTATGCGCGCCTGCATACTGCTCGCGATAGTCGGAGAACCTCAAGGATTGGTTAAGGGCGCGTTTGTAATTTGGTTAAAATCACGTTTTCGCTAAAGAAAACTGGTCGGGAAAAGAGGATTCGAACCTCCGGCCCCTGCCTCCCGAAGGCAGTGCTCTACCAGGCTGAGCTATTTCCCGACCGCGACCATTTGGGGCCTAAGACCACCGACCGCAGGCGGTGCCTATAGTCCTGCGATTTTGGCGTTTCAAGCCGAATATTGAACGCCATGCGGCGGTTGCCAGAATCGTTACCGCGCTCTAGCTTCGCATGATGGGAACAACGCCACATTATGAGGAGCAATATCTTGCGCTGATGCGGAAGATATGGACGGAAGGTACGATCCAGCGGGATCGCACAGGGGTCGGAACCCGCGCGCTTTTTGGCGCCATGATGCGTTTTTCGCTGGCGGACGATGCGGTGCCCTTGCTGACAACCAAGCGTGTGTTCTGGAAAACAGCGGCCCGCGAGATGCTGTGGTTCCTAACCGGCAACACGAATATCCGGCCCTTGCTCCAGCAAAATGTGCGGATCTGGACCGACTGGCCGCTGGACCGGTACCGACGCGAAACGGGTAGCGATATCACGCAAGAGGATTTCGAAGCGAAAATCGTGGAAAGCGCTGAATTTGCGGAACAGTGGGGCGATTTAGGACCTGTATATGGCGCGCAATGGGTGAATTGGCCGGTGTACAAGCCAGTGGGTGAGGGCCTTTTCCAAAAGATGGATAAGGGGATCGATCAGGTTTCGATGCTGGTCGAGAGCCTGAAAAATAACCCGGGGTCACGGCGTCACATAATCGAAGGCTGGAACGTTGCCGAACTCGATAAAATGGCGCTGCCACCGTGCCACAAAACCTATCAATTCCATGTCGCCGACGGGGTGTTGAGCTGCATCCTGTTCCAGAGATCCTGCGATCTTGGATTAGGCTTTGCTTTCAATGCCTTTTCCGCAGCACTTTTGACACGAATGCTAGCGGCAATATGCGGATATCAGGCGGGCGAACTGATCTGGCAGGGGGGGGATGTGCACCTTTACCTCAACCACAGCGACCTTGTGGAAGAACAATTGTCGCGCACGCCATCTGGGGCACCAAAACTCAAGCTGCTACGGACACCCGACAGTATTTTTGATTTCCGGATTGATGATTTCGAAGTGCTGGATTACGCGCCGCAGGCTCATATATCCGCGCCTGTGGCGGTTTGAATGCTCCGATAGGTCAATACTATTGACCTAAACCAGTGCTTGAAATATTATAACAATCGCAGACAATAAATTACCTGAGTCGGTCAGGAAGACATTTGCGGAGGAACAAGCATGGGGCAGCATAACCGGGACAATCTTGCGCCTTTGCATCTCCATGTTCCTGAACCGAAATTTCGTCCCGGCGACAAGGCTGATTTCAGCGATATTGTTGTTCCCGAGGTGGACGCGGTTACCCGCCCCGATGAGCATGTTGCCCCTGCGGATATCCATCCATTGGCGTACGGTCTGGTACGCGTGTTGGGCGACGACAACAGGGCAACGGGCAGTTGGAATCCGGGCCTGAGCGCCGACATGTTGCGGTTGATGCTCCGCAAAATGCTGATGCTGCGCGCATTCGATGATCGCATGTTTCGCGCGCAACGGCAGGGCAAGACAAGTTTCTATATGAAGTCATTTGGTGAGGAGGCGACTTCGGTTGCCACCACTATGGCGTTGCATCGCGATGATATGTGTTTTCCGAGCTATCGCCAGCAAGGAATTCTAATTACACGGGATTATCCGCTGGTCGACATGATGAACCAGATCTATTCCAACCGCGGGGACAGGCTGAAGGGACGGCAGTTGCCGATCATGTACTCGGCCAAAGATTACGGCTTTTTCAGCATTTCGGGCAATCTGACGACCCAATATCCGCAGGCTGTGGGCTGGGCAATGGCGTCGGCTTCACGTGCGGACACACGGATCGCAGCGGTCTGGTGTGGTGACGGGTCGACGGCTGAAGGCGACTTCCACAGCGCGTTGACCTTCGCCGCCGTCTATAATGCGCCGGTCATCTTCCAGGTTGTGAACAACCAATGGGCGATTTCCTCCTTCTCCGGTTTTGCCGGTAGCGAGCGCACCACTTTCGCCGCACGCGCCATTGGCTATGGAATTGCGGGATTGCGGGTCGATGGGAATGATGCGTTGGCGGTCTATGCCGCGATGCAATGGGCGGCGAACCGTGCGCGGACCAACAATGGCCCGACGCTGATTGAATATTTCACCTATCGTGGTGAGGGGCATTCAACTTCGGATGATCCCAGCGCCTATCGCGCCGCTGAAGAATATGCACTTTGGCCACTGGGTGATCCGGTGGAACGGTTGATGGCGCACCTGATTTCATCGGGCGAATGGAGCGAAGAGCAGCATTCTGCGCTGATCGTGGAATTGTCGGACGAAGTTAAGGCGAAGCAAAAGGAAGCCGAGCAAAATGGCATTTTGGGCCATGGTCTTCACCATCCCTTCGAAACCATGTTTGAAGATGTCTTCGAAGAAATGCCGGCGCATTTGAAAGAGCAATGTGCCCAGATGCTGGAGGAACAGCGCGACAAATTCGGCCCGGAATGGGAGGCGCGCTAATGTCTGAGGACGCGACCAAAACCATGAACATGATCGAAGCGATCAACAGCGCGCTGGACGTGATGTTGGGGCAGGATCCCGATGTCGTCATCATGGGTGAAGATGTGGGCTATTTCGGCGGCGTGTTCCGCGCGACGGCGGGCCTGCAGAAAAAGCACGGCAAAACGCGCGTGTTCGATACACCCATCAGCGAATGTGGCATTATCGGCGTGGGCGTCGGGATGGCGGCCTATGGTTTGCGCCCGGTGCCGGAAATCCAGTTCGCGGATTATATCTACCCCGGCCTCGACCAGTTGGTCAGCGAAGCGGCGCGTATGCGCTACCGCTCGGCGAATGACTTCATTTGCCCGATGACCGTGCGCTCCCCGTTCGGCGGAGGTATATTCGGCGGCCAGACACACAGCCAAAGCCCCGAAAGCCTGTTCACCCATGTGTGCGGCATCAAGACGGTGATTCCTGCGACACCCTATGACGCGAAGGGATTGCTGATCGCGGCAATCGAGGACAATGACCCGGTTGTATTCTTCGAACCCAAACGCATTTATAACGGGCCGTTCACCGGCTATTATGATCGTCCGGTCGAGCCCTGGTCCAAACATGAGGGCAGCGCGGTTCCCGAAGGCTATTACCGTATCGATCTTGGCAAGGCAGCCGTTGTGCGCGAAGGGCAGGCAGTTACCGTGCTGACCTACGGGACGATGGTCCATGTCGTCAAAGCCGTGGTCGCCGAACATGGCATTGATGCCGAGATTATTGACCTCAGGACTTTGCTGCCGCTGGACATTGACACCATTGAGGCGTCCGTCAAAAAAACCGGACGTTGCATGGTGGTGCACGAAGCGACACGGACGAGCGGCTTTGGAGCCGAGCTTTCGGCGCAGGTTCAGGAACGTTGCTTCTATCATCTCGAAGCGCCGGTTGAGCGCGTAACCGGATTCGACACGCCTTACCCCCACAGCCTTGAATGGGCCTATTTCCCCGGACCGGTGCGACTCGCCCGCGCGTTCGACAAGATCATGAAGGATTGAACTGATGGCCAAATTCACATTCAACCTGCCCGACATTGGCGAAGGCATTGCCGAGGCAGAGATCGTGGCGTGGCACGTCAAGGTCGGTGACCAGATTTCGGAAGACCAACCGCTAGCCGACATGATGACCGACAAGGCAACCGTCGAAATGGAAAGTCCGGTTGCAGGAATTGTGACGCGGGTTGCGGGCGAGGCGGGCGATATTATCGCCATTGGATCGATGCTGGTCGAGATCGAAACCGCGACTGACGTCAATGACGTCAGTCATGTTCCCGAGGTAAAAGCTGAAGAACCGGCAGCGGTCGCGACGGTCGCGGACGAGGTGCCACAGGCGCCTGAACCGGTGGCTGCACCTGTACAGCCTGTGGCGGAAAAGCCCGCAGAAGCTGTGGTTTCTACGCATCGCGACGTTGTAACGGCTTCCCCTGCTGTCCGTGCACGTGCGAAAGATCTCGGGGTTGATTTGACTGACGTCAAGACGGCAGGCGGACATGTCCGTCATGCCGATCTCGATGCCTATTTGAGCTATGGGTCGGGGCAGGGCTATCGTCCTCCGCACAGTTCGGCGAAACGGGACGATGAGGTCATCAAGGTGATCGGCATGCGCCGCCGGATCGCCGATAATATGGCCGCGTCCAAGCGCCACATCCCGCACTTTACCTATGTCGACGAGATTGACGTTACCGCCATCGAGGCCATGCGTGCCGACCTGAATGACAACCGCGGCACGAAGCCGAAGCTGACTCTTTTGCCGATGCTGATTGTCGCCATTTGCAAGACAATCCCGCAATTTCCGATGCTTAACGCCCGCTTTGATGACGAAGCCGGTGTTGTTACGCGGCATGGATCGGTGCATCTGGGTATGGCAACGCAAACGCAGGCGGGCCTGATGGTGCCGGTCATTCGCGATGCCCAGGACATGAATATCTGGCAATTGGCGAGCGAAATCAGCCGCTTGGCAGATGCAGCGCGCAACGGCACGGCGAAAAGCGAGGAGCTATCCGGCTCCACATTGACGATCACGTCGCTCGGCCCACTTGGGGGTATCGCGACGACGCCGGTCATCAACCGTCCGGAAGTGGCCATTATCGGGCCAAACAAGATCGTTGAGCGGCCCATGTTCGTGGGTGACACTATCGAGGCCCGCAAGCTGATGAACCTGTCGATCAGTTGCGATCACCGCGTCGTGGATGGCTGGGATGCGGCGAGCTATGTGCAGGCGCTCAAGAAAGTGATTGAGACGCCGGTCCTGCTATTCACCGATTAAAATTTGAAGCCGGCGAGGCTGTTCTGGTCGAACTTCAGCTTGAAGGTGACAAACGGCCCGCTGCGTGTGTAGCGGCTTTCTTCAAAGTCGCGGTCTTCAAAGCCGACGACATTGTAGCCCAGCGAGATATTCGCGTTCTGGAACGGTGTCACAGTCAGTACAGGACCGCCTGAATAGGCGATATTCTTGCCATTCGTACCGATCCGGACCGTACCGGCGGCACCGATATCAGCGACATCGCTCAGGTCGAATTTCAGATCTGCGCCGAAAACATTGCTCCAGCCTTTGACATCGTCTTGGCCGAAACGGTCGGTGCTGTAGCGCGTGCCCCAGAAGAAGGCATATTCGCCTCGCTCTATGAAGCTGCCATCCTGTTCGTCGATCGGCGTGTAGTTGACCGACAGGCTGTTGATGACCCGGCGCGATTTGGCATCGCCATCGATGTTGAGCGGCGCGCCGCCAATGGGTCCGGCTTCACCGGCAACGGCATCGCGGACGGCGTCATAACGGAACTCGGTCTTGTTGAGGACGGACCACTGGCTGTCGGCGGGGCGGTGCGCCCAGCTGATTTCGGCCTGCGCTGTGGTGGTGGATGCGCCACCCTTTTCGTTGGCACGGAACCAGCTCAAGGCACCACCCACCGCACGACCTTCGCCAATCTGGCGCAGCACGGCAGTGGTAAAGCCATAACGGTTCGTTGTTTCGCCGTCGCGATATTCGGCGCGGCCTGTCCAGCTCCAGCGATCGCCACGGTATGTCGCGCCAGCCGTAATCGCGGTAAAGTCTTCGGTCAGGCTGCTGTCGCTGCCCAGGAAGCCACCTGAAGCAACAGGCTGCAACGGATTGACGACATCAGCGCGGCTGAACCCGCCCAGTGTCTTGTTGCCGTCGAGCGTGACATCAGCCGACCATTTTTCGCTGATACGGAAGGATTGCGCCAAGCCGTAGGCCGCGAAGGTACGGGGGCCGAATTCGGTTATCTGCTGCTGGTTCGCGCTGGCAAGGATGCGGCCGCCTGCCCAGGGTGCAACGTCAAATCCAAGCCGCGCGGTGCGGGCGTCGATATTTTCGCCCTTGGCGATTTCATAACCGGCGACAAGCGCAACATCAGAACGCACGGCATAGCGTGCAGACACGCTGTGGCGGGCAGGGAAGTCGACGCTTTCATCCTGATCGCTCAGCGCGAATTCGGTCTGTCCTGAAAGCTCAAGCTTGCCATCCAGCAAACGCTGCGATGCGCCGAGCTTGACGAGGGTCGACACATTGGTCGTACCATCGGCCAGCTTGTCATTGGCGTGCGTCAATCCGGCGCGCAGCGTTGTGTCGCCGTCGCGATATTCGAGCTCGCTGATCGCGGCGCGGCGGCGGGCGTCGTCACCGAAAAATTCTTCCTGATATGCAAGGAGTGATGCCGAGAGCTTTTCAGTCAGACGCAAGCGACCATCGACACCGAACTTGCGCGTGCCGATTTCCGAACGGTTGATCTGGCCCACGCCAAAGCCTGCCTGCTGTTCGCGGACATAGGCGATGATGTCGAACTTCTCGTCATGATGCTCGGCTTCCACCAGCCATGCCGTTGCACCGCCCGAAGACGCTGCTGCTGTTTTGGCTTCACCGGACGACCCCGCAAATTCGGCGCGGATTTCGGTGCCGTTAGCCGGGCGATAGATCAGGTCCGCGCCCAGCAGGTCTGTTTTGGCGGCGTCACTTTCGTCGTGAATGCCTGTGGCGGCAATCTGCAGCTTTTCGTCGGCACTCTTCCAGCGGACGCGTCCACCGGCGTTGGCGACGCGCTTGCCGATGCCATCGACCTCATATTCCGCGATGATGAACTGCGGATCGAGCCCGCTGCCGCGCGAAAGAATCGGTTCGCGAAAACGCAGCGTTCCGGTAAGATAGTCGATGTCATAATCGATATGGCGGAATAGCGACTTGCGGTCGACGATACGGTCGGAACGCAGGCGGTCGCGTGTTTCCAAGGTGATACGTTCGCTGTTCGCGATAATGTCGCGTGCACCAAGGGCATAGGGGCCCGACAGGCCGTTGCCCTGGATTTCGTCACGGCGGTAGCGTGTCGGCGTGTCGGAACCAAAGGCGGTCGCCTGGATGGCATCGTTGCGATATTCGGCCTTCACGCCGTTGAAGGCGCGCTGGTATCTTGCAAGCTCAGGCTCATCGATACCGGTCTGGTAATCGCCAAACAGCGCGTAGAATTGCGGACGCTCCAGTTTCAGGTAGAGACGACGCACCGATGCGGCGTCGTAGCGCTGGTCCGTGCGGTCGGCGTAGATGGTGTAATAACGACGCGGATCAATGACGCCGGCAAAGCGGGTCTGATCCTCTTTCTTGTCGGTGTCATAGGCCATGGTCATCAACCATTTGCCCGTGACGCGACCCTTTGCATAAAGCGCGATCCGGCCATCGACATTGATGGGATCATCATCGCCAACCTGTTCTTCCAGACCTTCTTCCAGCTTGTTGAAGCCTATGGTGCCCGCGGCAAAGCCGACAACAGTCCAAGGGCGATTACCCGGATCAAGCCAGGTTTCGACGCGCTGTTCGCGACGCACTTCGCCATCGACAAAGTTGAAGCTGATGGCCAGCGATCCCGAGGCTGTTGTGGGTTCCAGTTCGATATAGGCGATACCGTTGTCGCCATGCACACGCCAGACGGGTGCTGCGCGCTCCAGACCGGACAGTTGGCGTGCTTGCTCGGCATCTACCTCGACAGCGGGGCGATAAGGATCAGTGACGCTGAAATCGCCTACAGCGCCATGTTGGATCGGTTTGCCCAAACGGTCGGTCAGGCGCACGGCGATGCGTGGCCGTGTCACACCGTCGGCGAGCAACACCGACTGGTCTTTCAGGAATTGCGCGCGCATCGGTGCGTGGGCGAAGTAGACATCGCGCTCCAGCGTCTCGACTACGGCGCCCGATGCGTCCTTGATTTTCGCGGTCAGCTTCGTGGTGCCGTCCTCAATACCAACGCCGCGCCAGATGGCGACCTGCACCTGACCATCGGCGCTTTTCTTGGTGCCGTCATAGTTCAGCGCGTCGACTTTCTTGCCGTTGGTGAACAGCTCGATGGTCTGACCGGCACGGTATTTGATGGCGACGCGGATCGATTTGACGCGCGGATTTTGGTCCGTGGCGGGGTAGAGGAAGCCGGTGCCGGGTTCCTGGCCTGTCAGCCAATCGCGGTCTGCACCTGCCGCTTCAGGGTCGCTGAGTACCGGAGGCAGCGGTGTGGCGTTGATACGGCTATCGGCGCGTTCTGCGGTTTCCACAGCGCGGAAATCGGCGCGTTTCAGGCTGCCGCCGCGTCCTTCGACAAAGCGGGAGATGGCGCTGCCTGCGCTGCGTGTGTTCTGCGCGCAATCGACCGGAGCCTGATTGGGCGGGAAGCTTGTGGGGTCGACCTGAACGACATGGATGCCGGGGATCAGCCCTTCGAAATGGTACCGGCCGTCAATGTCGGTGACCGTGTAGGTGCCGTCCTGCAACATTACCCGCACGCCGGCAATTCCCTTGGCTTTGCGCGGGTCTATAGTGCATCCGCCCTCGGTCACGCGGCCGACCAGAGTGAAGCGTTCGCTGATACCGTCGCGGATGATCCGAACAGCCGCATCGACTTGGTCACTGGCGGCACCGCGATTGTCGCGCGCAATGGCGAGGTTGATCGCATTTCCGGGCCGTGCATCCTGCCGCACTTCGGCAAGATAGGTGAGCAGGCCCGATCCGCCACCCGTCAAGGGCGGGAGGGCGACCGAGAAACTGCTGCCGTCTGGCGCAATCGTCGGTGTAACACTTATACCCTGATATCGAACGCTATTTTGCCGTAAACGCATGGCGTTCGGCAATTGGTCGGTAATGGTGACCGGCCCTGTATTCCGGATTCGGTCCGTATTGCGGACCTCGACACGATATTGCACCACGTCGCCCGGCGTCGCAGTGACCGTGGAGGTCGACTTTCGGAGTGACAATATGCCGCCGGGACGATCCAGCGGTATGTCAATGCGCACGGGGGCAGGGTCGGACAAGGTAATTGTCCCCCCATAGGAGCCCGGTGCGATGATGAATTGCCCCCCGTCGGGTCGTGTCAGCGCCGCCAGCTCGGGCGGCGTGGCCTGCGACGGGAATGTATAGGGTCCCGGAGGCGTGACAATGAGCCGGTAGGTTCCTTGTCGCAAGAATGGAAAGCGGTAAAATCCTGAAGTAAAAGGATAAATTCTGCCGCTACCATCGGTTACGGTGCTCCCCGTCACGATCGAGCTGGGGAAAGTGGAGACGCCATCGTCCCCGAAAACAGGTGCAGGTGCACCTGTGGCTGCATCGACAATTGTCACTGTCGAGCCATCGACAGGCGCGCCATCGCCACTGTCGAATGTCAATCCAAAGGGATCGACCAGAATTTCCACCTCGGCATCGCCCAAGCGATTGCCGGTCGTCGTATCGTCGAATTCGACGTTGACGGTATCGCCGGGATTCACCGAAAGTACGCAATCACCCTGCACCGGAACCGGCGGGATTGCACGTGTGTTGATGAAACCGAGGAAACGGCCACTATTTGTGGCCGATTCGGTGAGCGTAATACGCTCCCGATCGCCCGCAGGCGTCACGACGACCACTTCGAAGCTGTCGATGGCGGTCGCATTCAGATTTTTGGTCGCTGCGTCCATCTGGATGACCAGAGGTTCGCCAGCGCGAATTGCTGTTGCAGGTACCAGGCTTGCCGGTGAAGTGCTCAAACCGGAATAGACGCCCTCAAACCGGATGGGAGTTGCACCATTATTGCCAGTACAGATCGTCGTCGGCAAATTTGTGCTTGATGCGTCGGGTGTATTGGAAAATCGCAACAAAGTGAGCGAAGTTGTCGGCACAGGTGCGGGTTCGACCGCAAATTGCACCGTATTTGACGTCCGTGACAGCCGCTGGGCACCTGCATCCCACTCGACGGTGGCTGTATTGGTGATGATTTGCGGTGTCGTTTGCGCGGACGCAGGTAGGCTGGCGACAGGAAGAGCAAATCCTGTCGCCAGCACACCGGCGGCTTGCATAATGAAGGTGGTTAATGGTCGCATTGGGGAAAAGGGCGACGCCGACAAAAGTCGCACGCCGCCCTCCTCTATCTCTTAGTTGATGGTGGCGCGGAAAATAAGCGCGCTGGAGCTGCCGCCAGCGATGTTATTCAACGTGCCTGCCACTGTGTTGGCTGGAGTGCCGAAGCTGCCCGCATCTGCGTCCGAAGCATCGGTGACAACCGTTCCTGCAGCGCAGGTTTGGCTTGCACCAGGGCTTGTGACCGTGCCATTTACGCGGATCGTACCGGCCTGATAGGTTGTGTTCGTCGGCACAAGGTCAGAAATGCTGATGTTCGTCGCCGTCGCACCGCCAGCGGCGTTTGCCACCGAGATGCAATATTCAACCACAGCGCCAGGAACAGACTTGAAGTTGCTGCTGCTGACGCCATCGCTGATGATCCGGCTCGTTTTGAAGACGCTCAATACGGCCGCTTGGACAGTATAATCGTCGGTAGCAACATCGATACCGTCACGTGCAGCTGAAGTGCCACCGTTTCCGGATTTCGCGGTGTCAGCGAAGATGGTTTCCACGGTGCCCGCACCGTTGACTGTCGCGTCGGTCGCGGCCGTAATTGCCGTGCCATTGCTGTTGAGCGCGGCTGCGCTCAACGAAATGCCTGCAACCTGACCATTAGTGGCGGACAAAGGAATGTCACCAACCACCAGAATGGTGGTATTTGCATCAGCAATTAGATCATTGATTGTCAAAGTCGCTGTAGCCGCTGAATCGCAGGTGTTATCTGCGTTCGCATCAAGGCAAACCAGCAAATTGGTGACGTTGAACGCATCCGTACCGCCATGTGCGGCCGTTCCGCCCACCAGTTGTGATGGTGTGATCGTGAAATCGAGCGTGTCGTTTGACGTGTTAGTCAAAACAAAGGTCGTAATCTGACCCGTTTGGCCCGGGCTGACATTTGTCGTTCCAGTTGGCGCCTTTTCCGCGAGAGAGAAGATGACCTTACGGTCAACGACAAAAACGTCGGAGGCCGACGCTTGTGTTTGTGCAACGCCACCCACCTGGAAATTGACGTTCACATTGTTCGTAATGCTCGTGCCTTGCGTGGTACCCGCGGCAAATGCTGGCGCAGAGCACAGCACAGCCAAAGATACCGATGACGAGGCAACGAGCAGTTTTAGCTTACTGGTCATAGCGTTTACTCCTGTTGCATATTATGGATCGCGCCCACTCCGCCGCGATCGAAACGGTTTCGGGTGTCATTTTACGACTCCCCGAAATATCAATTTGCCTTCCGCCCCAACGGTCAGCGGTTGATTCAGATTCCACTTCAAGTGGGTGACATCGCTGCGCAGCGCGGGACGGGTTGTTCCGTCCGCCTTCGCCACACGCAGAGTGCCGAGAATTCCCCAGTTTCTGCCGCCATCGACCGAAACAATCTCCAGTCCATCGGACGTGCCATCAAATTTGACGGCAGCGGGCAGGGGGTTGGTGACCACAAAATTGCTCGCGGTCTCGGTGCCGA
>ERZ795061.3407-NODE-3407-length-13843-cov-7.224688_pt1 | contig 13843 bp, 10 predicted proteins | sample MGYA00375145_ERZ795061 | MGnify/ENA primary metagenome ERZ795061 (study PRJEB30190, sample SAMN05720144) | anaerobic digester metagenome | isolation source: active sludge of municipal wastewater-treating anaerobic digesters | place: USA | collected 2014-12-22 ... | reverse complement strand
CAGTGCCGGCTACGGTGCCACTACCCGCTGGTTCGATTCCGGCAGTCAGGGTGTACCTGACCTCCGGTTCGACTAGTGGGATGCGCCAGCAGCCCAGTCCTTGGCCTTGCGCGCCGGTGGCTTCAGCCAATGGTTCGTTGTTTAGGGTGACGACATCCTGTCCGTCAACCTCAAACCAATAGCGGCCGTCAAGTTCGCCGAAATTCGGATATTCCAAATTGAGGGCGAATAGCCTAACGCAGATTTCCTGGGCGCCAGTAGGAATCATTGGCGCCAGGTTGACTACATTGGGCTTGCCTCGCTCAAACTCAAAGGTTTCTTCGGCGCAGGCTTGCCCTTCAGCCGAGCAAACCTGGACGCCAATGGCTACCCACTCATCCGAATTAGGCATGCCGATAAAGGCATTATCCAGTGTGATTTGGTGCAAGTCGACATAAATCGACCGCTCCTCTTGACTGGCAACAAAGCTGATTGTCACCGGTCCGTCAATACTGGTTGGGTCTTCCGGCACAATGCCTGGATGGCTTTCCGGGTCAAACGGGTCTGTGCCAGCCTGGGTTTCTTCCCAATTCGGATAGCTGTCGCCGTCCGAATCAATCTCGATCAGGAAGGAGAATTTTTTGTTTTCTTCCCCCAGACCATTTGAGGCCCGAAATTCGACTGTGGCGGTAATCCGTTCCTGCTCTTGATCAGGAACGATCTTGAGCCATTGGTCACCGACGATTTGTGTTTTTTCCTTGGCGCTTTTGGCCAGCACCTGCCAGTAGTCATAGGCCGGCCAGGGGTAATTCCAATAGGGCGTCCCATGGCGGAACGGTACCGGATACCAATACCAAGGAAAACCAATTACGCCGAGGAAGGTATTGGTAGCAATGATATCGTCATCATTGCTATTATCCCCATCGTTGGTGTAGTGGTAGCTTAGAGCTTGGCCTCCCCAGGCTCCAGCCATCATTTGGTAATCAATGGTGGCTTCCACCCATTCTACTTGGGCGGTTTGGCCGTCCTGGTCCCTGGCGCCAATGTCCACCCACAAGGTTTGACTTTGGGGGATGACTTGGTACTTGGTCCAGTCTGACAAATCAAACTGGACATTGCCGAGCTCCTCTCCTTGAGAGGTTAGGAGCCGGGATTCATTCTGGAACCGCTGGAGCGGCTCCGGAGTGGGGGTTTCCGTCGGCGGACAACCCGTCAAGACGAAAACTACCACCATCATAACAGCGATCAACAAGATTTTCTGCATTGCGCTTCTCCCTTTTTTTGGGGTTTTGTTTTTTATATTTCTAAAGACCCCGACCACTTAGCCGGATCTTTTTATTTTTAAGGGACAAATTAAGCTTTTGGCTTAATGGCTTATCTTAGCAAATAAAATTAATTTTGTCAAGCCCAAAATATCAAAATATTAGCTTTTATTTTTTTGCTAAAATAAGCCATTATTTTATAACTATACTATTATTATTTTTTTCTTGGTTAGGAAATAGGACAGTGGTGATATTAGGGCTGGTTTTCATAATCAGCGTCTTAGTTGAAGCGTCAGTGGCGCTAAGGGAGATATTTTGGAGCAAAATGGCATTTGCGCCTATTTGTTCTTTTTGCGGCGTTAGAGCCACTTCAGCGGCCACGCCGACATTAGCCGGTTCACTGCCCAAGATCCGAGCCTGGTCAATTTGCCAAGTGATTTGCCGGCCAGCATTAATCAGGCCTGAGCTGGCGCTGGCGCTCTGTTTGCCGGTGAGTGCTACATTTGGTCCTAACTCGGCTTTAATTGTGATATTTTCTAAATCATTAAAGTAATCACTCAGGCTAATGAAGACCCAGTATTTGGTGGTTTGGCCGACTTGCGGCGGCACTGGTCCAATGCCGATTTGGTCGCCCTGGTCGCTGTAATAACGAGCGAAAGCATTTAAGGTTATTGAAGTGGTAACTTTCTGGACTAGTTTGTCGCTATTAATGGTGATTTCTAATTCGGGTTGTTGCGGATGTTTGAAGGAAGCTTGGACGCTGGATTCAAGAATAAGATTATTCGCCGATTGGCCAACTGAAGGCGATTGGCTGATTATTGAAAAATCAAGATTGCCGTTGGCGCCGGCGGGAATTTGTTTTATCACTGCTGTCGCTCGGGGATTATTAGCCAGCGCCGGATTGGTGTTGAAATTGATTGAAACATCAGTCAAGTCAATGGGGCTGTTATTTTGGTAGTAAACCGTGTAATTAATGGTCGTGCCGGGCGTCACGATTAATTGATTGCTGGTAACTGTCAGCGAAAAATCAATCGGCGCCAGGGTCGGTTTAGCCGTGTCCGGGGTGTCGGTAATAACGGAATCCGAAGGGGTGGGCAGGAGTTCAATCGTGCCTAATACCAGCGCCGAGCGAAAGGCCGAAAAATAAAGATTAATGCCGATAAGAATTAGGACAATAATAACCAAAATTGAATCAATCAATAGATGCCAGGAGTGATTTTTATTTTGGCGCCGGTAATATTTGGCCCAGCGTTGTTTGAGGATATTCATAAATTTATTTTAAGAGACTTAGAGTGAAGACTTTGGTGGTCAAAATGATAATTTCATCAATTTTGTCGCCGTCCAAATCCGAAGCAGTCACTTTGATGCCGGATTTTGAAGTTGAATCATAGGCTAGCCATTGTTTGAGTAGTTCGCCGCGGGCGTTGAAAATCGCCAAGTGCGGTCCGCCGCCAACGCCGGGACCAGTGATGATTTCTTTGATGCCGTCGCCGTTAATGTCGCCAACCGCCAGATTGACACCGCCGCGAAAATTTTTGTCATAAGCGAAAAACCCGCCGGACAGCAAACGACCGTCGCCCGAGAAGATTCTAATGTGCGGTCCGCCGCCAACGCCGGCGCCGACAACAATTTCATTTTGACCGTCGCCGTTAATGTCGCCGGCGGCCAGATTAACGCCGAGATTTTTCCAGGCGCTGTTATAGGCCGACCAGCCGCTATTAACCAGTTGGCCGTTGGCATTATAAATTTTTATTAAATTAGCCTGGCCGATTTCCGCGCCGACAATAATTTCTTGGTCGCTGTCATTGGTCACATCAGCGACGGCAATGGATAGGCCTAAGGAATATTTTTCGCCAAAAGGAAAAAGCGCTTTGCCGACCGGGTCCTCGTTTTTAAAAAGTAGAATGGTTCCCTCAACGGCCGCGACAATATCTATTTGGCCGTTATTGTCCAGGTCGGTTTCAATGATTTTACTGCCGCCTTTAAAGCGGGGTTGGTAAGAGAAGAAACCAGTTCGGGTGTTGCGGCCATTTTGGTCAAAAATTCTGGCAAAAGAGCCGTTTTGATAGACGGCTTGGCGGAGCTGTTCGATTGGTCTTAGCAGTATTATACCATCATTCGCTTTGATGTCTAATTGGTTAATAATCGAGCCGTCATTAACGAGCGGGTCTTGCTGGCCGTGGAGTTTTTCGTATTCCGAGTCAAAAGTCAGAGCTTGTTGTTGGTCGGTGGAATTAACAATCGCCACGCCATTTTCAAAGTCGCGCTGCCAAACTCCTTCGGTGATGATTGAATTGTCATTTAATAAATTGACAGCGGAATTTTTGGCCCGACCCAAAAAAACATCATATTCGTCATACCACCAAAATTGTTCCCGCAGTTCAGTACCGTGGTCAAAGCTGAAATAACCATCAAACAACAAAGCGCTGGTTAGGCCGTAACGCATGGTTTGATAATCAGTTGCTCGACCGCTGTTATTACTGTCTGAATTAATAATATTCAGTCGGGGTTTTTGGCCGGAAGAATCATTCAGTTGGTATTTTTCCATTGAACCGGTCCAGCCGCCATCCCAATATTCGGGGAAGCTTTCAAACATTCGGCCATTGGCTAAATCTTGCCAGTTACCGTCGCCGTTAATCAGTAATAAATAGCGGTTGTCGATTTTGTGGCGCAGATTTTCCAATAACCGCTGATGGCCGATTTGCCAGAGCCGATTGATTTTATCGCCGCTGTCTTTTTGACCGTCACCGTCCAGATCAAGAGCGGGATTAAACCAGTCGATATTATTCCAAGCCGTGTCAAAGAGCAAACCATCCCACAAACCGGATGCCAAAATTTGTTTATCATAAAAATCAGCCAGATAATCGGCATAACTGTCGCCGGCTTGGTTGGGCGCGTACAGATTCATTGACACATTGCCCGGCCACCAGGAGACGGTTTGGCCGTCATAAGTTTTTAGATACCACTCTTCGCTCAGGCCAGCGATTAATTGATGCCATAAGCCATGGCCTTCGGGCTCTAAAATAGTCAGTCGCTCTTTGGGGATTTCTGTTGCTGAAGTGTAAGCCAGAATAATAATATCGGGGTTGAGTTGACGCAAATAACGAATTGCTTCAGCGCTGTCTAGCTGGGCGGCCATACTTAAAGCTAACATATCCCATTGGGCCAATAATTTGGCGTCGTCTTTGGTAATGGGCGTTTTCCAATATAAATTGACCAGGCGAGGGTAGTGATGATCAGGGTCAGCCGCCGCTTGGCTGGTGTTGCTCCAGCTTAGGATTAATCCCAGGCCAATCAAAATGATAAGTATTTTATTTTTCATCAGTCAATTGCTTATAAATCGAAATAATTTTGGCGTAATGGGTCTCGGCTGAATATCTTTTTTGGGCCAGTTCTTTAGCTTTCTTGCCCATCAAGGCGGTTCGTTCCGGATGGGCCAACATAAAGTCGATGGTTTGGGCCAGGGCCTGGCTGTCGCCAGCTTTAAACAAGATGCCGGTTTCATTGTCGGTGATTAATTCCGGTGTGGCGCCGACGCGGGCGGCGGCTACTGCTTTGCCGCCCAACTGGCTTTCCACAATACTCAAACCGAAAGTCTCGTGGACTCGGGAAGGAAAAACCACAAATAAACTTTTTCTGATTAAACCCTTAATTTGCTCGTTGTTCTGCTTGCCCAATAATTGAATACGATCAGATAAATTTAATCGCGTTATTTGTTCTTTGAGCAAGCGATATTGAGGACCGCTGCCGGCGATTTTGACTCTGATGTGGCGTTTTAATTTGGCAATAGCGGCAACCAATAAATCCGCTCCCTTGGTCTCGTCTAAGCGGCCCAAAAACAAGATGTAGTTTTCTATTTTGGGGTTTATATTGTTATCTTCAATGTTATCAACAAAGTGCGGCACGACCGCGATCTTGGCTTCCGGATAACCTTTTTCCACAAGTCGATTTTTAACGAATTGCGACGGAGCAATAAACAAATCAACATTTTGGGCGTAAACATCCAAAGCCCGATGCAATAAAAATTCCAAACGCAACAACCAATCGAAGAGGAGGGGCTTGTGGCGGCGGTGTTGGTCGGCTCGCAGAGTGTAATCGTGTTTAACTAGCTTGAAATCATGGACAGTCATTACTATCGGGATGCCGGCTTGCTTGATCGCTGGTAAAATAGAGGGTGAAATTTGATGATAAATATTATGAATATGGACCAGGTCGGGCTTTTCTTGGCTAATTATTTGTTTGATTATTTTTTGGGCTTCCCGAGACCAAAAAATTCGCCCGACTTTACTGGCCGAGCGCCAGTGGAATCGGCTTAATTCCAAATTGCTGATAGTATATTGTTTTGCCGGTTGGCGACGATTAAGAGAATGGGCTTGGGAGAAAACAACGGTTTGGTGGCCGTTTTTTTCCAGCAAATCAATCAGGCCGAACAGATATGTTTCGGTGCCGCCGCGCGGATAGAAAAATTTATTGATTTGGAGTATTTTCATAATCTTGGTTGGGGGTTAAAAAATTACGGCTGGTGGCAATTAAGCCTAGAAATAGCCAAAAGAATATCCCCATTAAGTTTGTTTCTAAATACGGTTGAAATAAGCTGAAAAATAAGATTGCCGCTAGGGCGGAAATTAATCCGACGTAATAGGGATAAAGGGTTTGGTTTGGCCGAATTTTTTTCCAGCTGTAAATGGCGCTGGCGCTGATAAAACCGGCAAAAAGCAAAAAGCCAATTAGTCCCATTTGAATTAAAATAGCCAGCGGCGAGTTGTGGATATTTCTAATTTCTTCAAAATTTTGCCAATCAGTGAATTCCAGCGGTATTTTTCTGCCCAAGCCGATGCCGATTAGCGGGCTGTCTAGCCAAGTTTTTTGAGCGGTTTGCCAAAGCACCAGCCGCCAGTTAATACTGGAATCAAGTTCCACATCGCCGATGGATGTTAACCGTTGATACCAGTCGAAAAATGGTTCAAGTATTTTTTGTCCGCTATGCCAAGGTGGCAGCAGATTGACGATTAAAATAATAATAACAGCTGCCGCTATAATAATTAAGGCGCTTCTCGCCAACAAACGGGCCAGTATTTTTTTGTTTTTGAGGGGGATTAAAAGCCATAATAACAATATTGCTCCCAGTAGGCCGAGCCATAAATGACGCATTAAAGAGCCGGCGATGCCGATTAACCAAACCACTATCACGGCGTTGGCCGCATTGTTGTTGGTTAATTTGCGAAAGACCATCAGACTAAGAGTCAAGAGCAGGCCCAGGACCAGATAAAAAGCGTGAGTGCCGGCCAGTAGTCGGGAACCTTCGGTTGACAGGGGAGTAAATTCGGTCCACAAGCCTTCGCCGGTCAAGAAGCCAAAAGCGATAAATAAAATAATAACCAAGCAGCTGTTAATGATGATTTTTATTATTCTTTTTAGCTGTGTTTCATCGGTTACCAAGCTGATAGTCAAAAAATACAATAAAGGATAGAAAGCGTAATTTTTAAAACTGCTAAATAACACATAAAAATCGGCGTTAATATCCATTAGGCCGCGAAAAAAATAAATAACGGTTAAAAGAATAAACAGAGCCAGCAGTTTTTCCGGCCAGTGCCAAGAAATTCGTGGCCAGCGTCGCTGACGCCAATAAGCGAGGGCGGTAGCAACAATAGTTAGACCAATGATGATATCCAGCGGATAAAGCTTGTAGGCGATCTGATTGATCATTAACGGTTCCAGGGTAAAAAATCTTTCAAAGATCATGGTTAATGAGATTATCAGCGCCAAGCCCAATAAGGGAGAGGGTAAAATAAAAATTGCCGCTATTAGAATAAAGGCAATTAGGGTGACCACGTTAACGCCAATGACCGCAAAGCTGGCCGTAAGAGCTAATAAATAACTCCAAGCCAAGATTTGGTAGATAGGGTTAGAGCGCCACAAGGACAAGTTGGGCGCTTGCTGGTGGTCTAATTGGTTCATTGGTTTTAGTCTTTACCAATTATAATATTGGTTTTCTGTTTTTGATTCAATCGGTTGGTCGCTGTGATTGGCCAGCGATTCCGAACCCGATTCAGTCGGTTCTGATCGGTGCCGGGGGATAAATTCAAAATCTTTTGGTTCTTGATGCGGTTCGCGGCCAGTTTTATGGAATAAAGTCAAAATTTTTTGTTCCGGAAAAATGATAATAAAAGTCAGGCCAACAATTAGGCCGGCGGCCAAGCCCAGTAAACTATTTCTAAGAATTTTCGGTTGAGCCCATTTTTCCGGGGTAACTGGAGCATTGATGACTTTTATTGCCACCCGATTGCCTAGACCGTGATAAAGTTGGTGGCGAGTAGACAAGAGATAGGTGACAGCCTGGTTGAGATTATCAGCCTGATTGCGGTTGGTGTGAAAAGTGTCAATGATAATAATGCCCTTATCTTCCTGGGTTTTGATAGTGACTGTTTTTTTCCAATTTTTTTCGCGCTGTTGGGGCGAATTGCCGAAATCATTTTGAACATTGAATTCGCTTTTTAGGACATTGTCGACAAAAGAACTGGAATAAGCGACTTCACTCAAAATTTCAGCAACATAGCCGGCAGTGCGAATAGCGGAATAATTGTCGATATTTTCCTGGTTGATGACAATCAGCAGCTTTGAACTGGATTGATATTTGGGCGGTTGAAACAGATTAACGCCCAAACTGATAATAGTTATTGCAATCGCAATTACTAGCGCTGTTTTTAAATTGTTAGAATTAAAGATTTTATTCTCGTTCATATTTATTTAAAATTAGCCATTATTTTTTTAATAATTTAAATTTCTTGACTGATTTTTAATTAATATTTTATATTAACACATAATTTTAAAAAAGTCAAGCCAAAGTCACATTTTATCATTGATAGACTTTTTTCTTTAAAAATATTATAATTAATTTAGAATTAATTTCTTATTGATTTTCGGTATGATTACCTCAGTCTGGGATCGCCTTCAGGGGCTGGTTTTTGCCAGTCCGGCCAAGCGAGATAAGGTTTTTTTGGTTAGTTTATGTCTTGGTTTGGTGTTGAATATCTGTCTGATAGGGATGTATTTATTCTTATTCTCAGCTTCCGCTGGTTTCGTTGCTCTCCGTTATAATATTTTTTTTGGCATTAGTTTGTTTGGCCGTTGGTACAATTTTTTCTGGTTTTCCGGCGCTGGTCTGGCGGTTTTGGCAGTCAATTTTTTGCTGGCTTTTCATTTTTATTTAAAACAACGGGTGTTGGCTTATTTTTTGGTCGGGATGGCGGCGGTGTTTAATCTTTCTATTTTTATTGTGTCGATATTTTTGGTTTATATTAATTTGTAAATAAAATATTTATGGCGGTTGACTTTTTCATTATTAGAATTTTTTCTCTGGCTTTTGTTTCTTTCGCGTTGGCGATTGGTTGGACGCCGCTCCTGACTCATTTTTTGTATAAATATAAACTTGGCAAACAAATTAGGGACTCCGCTCAGGCGCCCATTTTTTCCAAGTTGCATCTAAAAAAATCCGGTACACCGACGATGGGTGGGGTGTTAATTTGGGTGACCACCCTATTTGTGGCGATTTTGTTTTTTTATCTGAGCCGATGGTTTAATGGTGATTTTTCTCGCCTTAGCTTTCTAAGCCGTTCTCAGACTTGGTTGCCTTTGGGCGCCCTGGTGGCGACGGCGCTGGTTGGGCTGGTGGATGATTTTTTGAACGTTCGGAAAATTGGTCCTTATGGTGGCGGTTTGTCAGTCCGTCATCGGCTGATTGTTTACACGGTCATTGCTTTGTTTGTGGCTTGGTGGTTTTATTTTAAACTGGATTGGGATTTTGTTCGTTTGCCGTTTGTGGCTACTTTCAATTTGGGCTGGTGGTATATTCCTTTTGTGGTTTTTGTTGTCGTGGCGACGGCTTTTTCAGTTAACGAAATAGACGGCTTAGATGGTTTGGCTGGCGGCACTTTGCTGGCGGCTTTTGTTTCTTTTGGTGCTATTGCTTTTGTCCAGGGCCGTTATGATTTGGCGACCTTATGCGGAGTCATTGTTGGCGCCCTGTTGGCTTTTTTATGGTTTAATATTGCGCCGGCGCGATTTTTTATGGGCGATACCGGTGCCATGTCTTTGGGGGTAACCTTGGCCATTATTGCTCTGTTGACCAATTCCGTTTTGTTTTTACCAATTATCGGTTTTTTGTTCGTGGTCGAATCGGGCTCGGTGATTATTCAAACTTTATCCAAAAAATTACGCCAAGGCAAAAAAGTTTTTTTATCAGCGCCGATTCACCATCATTTTGAAGCCAGGGGTTGGCCCGAGACTAAAGTGGTGATGCGTTTTTGGGTGATTGCCGGTATGATGTCGGTGATGGGACTGGTGATTTTTCTGATGGATCGGGGCGGTTGGCAGTAGAAATAAAATTATCCTTTATTATTTAAATGAATTGGCATAATAAAAGAGTTACTATTATGGGACTGGGCTCTTATCGAGACGGTAGCGGCATTTCCGCTACCCGCTTTTTGTTGGATCAGGGAGCCCAATTGACCGTTACTGACTTAAAGACAGCCGACCAGCTAGCGCCACAGATTAAGCGGTTGGGCAGGCGGGCTACCAAGATCAATTTTGTTCTTGGTCGGCATCGGATAAGCGATTTTAAAAACACTGATTTGATAATAAAAAATCCTGGTGTACCCAATACTTCCAAATACCTGGCGATTGCTGTCAAAAATCAGATTCCGATCGAAACAGATGTTTCTTTGTTTTTTCAATTAATTGATCGCAAACGGATAATTGGCATTACCGGTACGCGAGGCAAAAGTACAACAACAACATTGATTTATGAAATTTTGAAATTAATCAATCGGTGGGCGGTATTGGGCGGTAATATCGCCAAGTCGCCTTTAGCGCAGATGTCCAAAGTGGCCAAGGGCGGTCCAGTGGCGTTGGAACTGTCTTCCTGGATGTTGGAAAGTCTGGCGCCCCATCAAATCAGTCCTTATATTAGTGTTTTTACCAATATTTATCCTGACCATTTGAATACTTATCGAGGCATAGATGATTATGTTGCCGCTAAGGAGCACATTTTTCTTGGTCAGAATATTCAGGATTGGACAATTTTGAATCGCGACAATTCTTTTACTAGAAAATCCGGCGCCAAGACACCCGGTCGGCGAATGTGGTTTTCTCTCAAAGAATTTTCTGAGGAAAATGGCTGTTTTGTTCGCGGCAAAAATATTTATTGTCGCTTAAACGGTAAAGAAAAAAGGGTTTTGTCGCTTATTGACATCAAGATCCCCGGCGATCATAATCGCGCCAATGTCTTGGCCGCTATTAGCGGGGCGTTGGCCTATGGCGCGCCGATAGCAGTAATACGAAAAGCGGTGAAAAATTTTAAAGGAGTGCCGAATCGGCTCGAACTGTTGCGGACAGTTAAGGGGGTTAATTATTATAATGATACTACTTCCACCACACCGGAAGCAACTATGGCGGCTCTTCAATCATTGGGTGACGCCAAACAAAAGAAAATTATTTTAATTGCCGGCGGTTCGGACAAGGGGCTGGATTTTAACGCGTTAGCTAGAGAGATTAAGAAGTATTGCCGTCAAGTGATTTTTTTGTCTGGTACCGGAACTGACCGGTTAAAACAGTTAGTCACTCCGGCTGCCGAGGTTGCTTCGATGACCGAGGCGGTTAACTTGGCCCAACAATTCGCTGCTAGTGGCGAAATAATTTTATTGTCCCCGGCCTGCGCTTCTTTTGGGTTGTTTAACAATGAATTTGACCGGGGCGATCAATTTAGGCGAGCGGTCAAAAAATTGTGAAATATTTTGGAGAAAAACAAGCGACCAAGATCACTATGTCAAGGTGAGCAGTTTGAATAATTATCTGGAGGGGAATTATTTATTGGGCGAAAAGAGCATTAATGATTAAAATTTAAAAAAAGACGATTAATAGCGGGATTTTTTTAAAATATTAAAATCTTTGAATGAAGTTGAGAATAAAAACCATCTTTCAAGACATTATTAAAGGCCGTCGGGATGATCCGCCCGATTGGTATTTGGTCGGCATTGTCGGTTTTTTGTCGATTTTTGGCTTAGTCGCCTTGTCCTCGGCTGGGGCGGCGGTCGGCTGGGATAAATTTGGCGACAGTTATTTCTACGCTAAGCATCAATTGTTATTTGGTTTCCTGCCAGGCTTATTTTTATTTTTATTGCTTTCCCGTCTTAATTATTATCAGCTGAAAACTCTGGCGGTGCCAATGTTGCTGGTCTCGATCGGGTTGCTTATTTCAGTTTTTATTCCGGGGATTGGTTCTGACCATGGCACTTTTGCCAAGAGCTGGATTAACTTATTTGGCTACTCTTTTCAGCCGTCAGAAGCAGTCAAACTGACCTTTTTGATTTATTTGGCCGCTCTGTTTTCGGCTAAAGGCGAGAAAACCGTTCAGGATTTCAATTATGGTTTTTTGCCTTTTATTGTGGTGCTTCTGGTGGTGGTGTCTTTGGTTTTACTGCAACCGGATTTTGGCACCGCTTCGATTATTATTGCCATTTCCTTGGCGGTTTATTTTGTGGCCGGCGGCCGATTACTGCATTTGACTTGGTTGGCGGTTGCCGGTATTGGCGGATTGGCGGTTTTGATCAAAGTTTCGCCCTATCGGCTCAAACGCTTGACCACCTTTCTTCATCCGGAGTTTGATCCGCAGGGGATCGGCTACCACATTAATCAGGCTTTATTGGCCGTTGGATCCGGCGGTTGGTTTGGTCGCGGTTTTGGTCATTCGCGTCAGAAATTCGCTTATTTGCCCGAGGTTTACGGCGATTCGATTTTTGCCGTAATGGCCGAAGAGCTGGGTTTTATTTTTTCTGTATTAGTGTTGGCTTTGTTTGTCGTTTTAATGTGGCGTAGTTTCCGACTGGCTTGTCGTTGCCGGGAACCGTTTGCTCGTTTGTTGGTGGCGGGTATTGTTACTTGGTTGGTTACTCAAGCTTTTTTGAATATCGGAGCGATTATTGGCATTTTACCTTTGACCGGTGTGCCGTTGCCTTTTATTTCTTATGGCGGCACTGCTTTAACTATGTGCTTGGCAGCGGCCGGTATTTTAGTTAATATATCCAGACAAGCCGATAACCGGTAAGCGGTAAAAAAAATAATAAATTAACGCCTAGATAAATATTATGAAGGTATTACTGGTGGGGGGCGGGACAATGGGATCGGTTAGTCCCTTGATTGCCGTATATGAACAAATAAAAAAAAGTAAGCCAAAAGCGAAATTTTTATTTTTGGGTACCAAAGACGGTCCGGAATGCCGAGCGGTCGATAGTTATGATATGGATTTTCGGTCTATTCCGGCCGGGAAACTGAGGCGTTATTTTAGCTGGCAGAATTTAATTGATCCATTCAAGTTGGTGGCTGCTTTTTTCAAAAGTTTGGTTATAATTTTCAAATTCAAACCTCAGGTAGTGATGATTGCCGGCAGTTTTGTCGGCGTACCAGTCGCTTGGGCGGCTTGGTGTTTGCGAGTGCCTATCCTTATCCACCAGCAGGATATTATTGCCGGCCTGGCCAATAAATTGATGGCTAATACTGCTCGGAAGATAACAGTTTCTTTTGAGGTGTCGCTTAAAGATTTTTCACCAACTAAGACGATTTTGACCGGCAATCCGGTTCGGGAAGAATTTTATTCTTGCGATCCGGATAAAGGCAGAGTGCTTTTTCAATTGAAGGATAGTTTGCCGGTTTTGTTGGTGGTAGGCGGTGGTACCGGCGCTGTGGCCGTCAATCAGGTGGTTGCCCAAGCATTGCCCGAATTATTAAAATTTTGTCAGGTTATTCATATTACCGGTCGAGGTAAAAAAGTGGATTTTAGTGATGAAGACTATCATCAATTTGAGTTTCTCACCAACGAAATGAGAGAGGCGCTGTGCGCCGCTGACTTAGCGGTTAGTCGGGCGGGGATGTCCACTTTATCCGAGCTGATTATTTTGGCTCGAGCCACTATTCTTATCCCAATCGCTGACAGTCATCAAGAATATAATGCTCGTTATTTCCAAAGCAATAATGCGGTAGTGAGCGTGTCTCAAAATTCGTTAACCAAAGAGATGTTTGTCAGCTTAATTAAGGAAGTGTTATTTGACCGCAACAGAAAATCGGAGTTGGAGGCGAATATTTCACAAATGATGAAAGTGGACGGGGCTAAGCGAGTGGCTGAATTGCTTTTGCAAATAAGTAAGTAATTATGCTTGATTCATTCAAAGCTAAAAAAGTTTTTTGTTCTGGTATTGGCGGCGCCGGTTTGTCAGCCCTAGCGAGAATTTTAAAACATCAGGGAGTCTCGATTGGCGGCAGCGATAATCAGTCCAGTGAAATTATTGACCAATTGCGACAAGAGGGAATTACGGTTTTAGTACCACAAACCCCTGAAAATATCGGGTCGGATATTGATATTTTTATTCATTCGGTGGCCATTGACAACAATAATCCGGAAAAACGTCGGGCGAAAGAATTGGGTTTGGAAATTTTGACTTATCCTCAGGCCCTTGGTCGATTAATCGACGGCCAATATGGAATTGGTGTTTCCGGCACCAACGGCAAAACCACTACCACGGCGATGTTGGGGCAGATTTTTGTTGAGGCCG
>ERZ795061.3406-NODE-3406-length-13844-cov-5.178911_pt1 | contig 13844 bp, 12 predicted proteins | sample MGYA00375145_ERZ795061 | MGnify/ENA primary metagenome ERZ795061 (study PRJEB30190, sample SAMN05720144) | anaerobic digester metagenome | isolation source: active sludge of municipal wastewater-treating anaerobic digesters | place: USA | collected 2014-12-22 ... | reverse complement strand
CTCGGCGCCCCGAAAGCGGCGATGTTGCGGTTGATGTGATCGCCGTACAGATCGTACTGGGAGTTGGCATCCGCGATCACTGACAGGATCTGCGGATGCGTCGCGATCACGTGATAGGACTCCATGAAGGCTTCCTGCGCGACCTTCCAGTTGCAGCCGATCACCTTGGCCACATGCGCGGACTTCCAGCAGTCCTCGAGCGGCCAGCGCGCAAAGTGCGCCGGCAGCACGCCGAGATAGTCACTCAAGGGTGATGCGGCGGGATCCATGTTCAGGAACACGAACCCGCCCCAGGTCTCGATGCGCGCTTCCGGCAACTGCCACTTCTGTGCAGGCACATGTTCGAAATCCCACTTGCACGGCAGCGACTGCAGGCAACCGTCCAGCGACCACGTGAAGCCATGGAATCCGCAGCGAATCTGTTCGTAGTGGCCGTCGGCCGTCAGCAGCTGTCGGCCTCGGTGCGGGCAGGAGTTATGGAAGGCACGGATCTGCGCGTCCTGTGCGCGCGTGACGACGAAGGAATGACCCACGATGTCATAGATGACGGTATCGCCGGGCTGCGACAGCTCCTCCTCGCGGCAGACCATCTGCCAGACATGCGGCCAGAGCTTCTCGCACTCCTGCTCGAAGAACTCGCGCGAGGTGTAACGCCGGGCGGCCAACGGTTCCGTGCCCAGCGCGAGATGATCCGGCGGCGCGGGCCGCAGCACGGCGGGCACCGGACGCGAGTCGAGTGCGAGGTAATCCTGGTAAGACGGCGGGCGCAACGACTGCTCGCGTCAGTCCTGCTCGAGGTAGCGATCCAGCATGCGCGGCACCCGCAGTGCTTCGGGGATCCGCTCGATGCCGATACGACGGTCCAATTCCTCATGCCACTGGTAGATACGACGTTCCTGATAGGACAGATACATGCCGCGGAAGCCTTTTGATTCCACGGATTGCTGGATGCGCGGCGCGAACTGCGTGTCCTCTTCGAGGATGCGCTCGAAGTTCGAGATGCGCGTCGGCCACAGTTCGTGACCCTGCGATTCGGATGGCGCGAACCAGTGCACGTCGACCGTCATCGCGCGGGAGCCGCGCGGCCAGAAAGTGATCAACGGAATGCCTGTCGGCGCCGGTGGCGTGATGAGATTCGGATACACGTGGTACGAGGGATTCTGCTCGGCGAAGATCCGCGCAGCGCCGGGAATCGCGTACATGCCTTTCGCGCCCGGATCGGACCACTCGGCGCGCCGGTGCGGCGTCACCATCATAGAATGTCCGCGGTCCCAGAGCTTCACGTAGGTGCCATGCGCATCGAGGAAGCGATCGACCGTATTCGGATGGATCGACTTCAGGTGATAGGTCTCGAGGAAGGCGTCGAGCAGGATCTTCACGTTGCAGTCGATGTCATAGCTTGCGCTGTGCACGTGACGCTGCTGATCCAGCCCCAGACTCTGCCAGTGCTGCGGCACCGGCCCCAGCGCCTGCAGCAATGGCTCCGCGTCCGGATCTTCGTTGATGAACACCCAGTTGCCGAACTGCTCGCAGCGCACAGTCGCGAGGCCGAGGCAGTCGAGGTCCATGCCCGGGAAATCGCGCTTCTCACGCACGGTGACCAGCCTGCCGGTGAGGTCGTAGGTCCAGCCGTGGTAGCGGCAGAAGAAGCCCTTGGTCTCGCCCTTGTCCGTCTCGATCAGCGGCGCGCCGCGATGCCGGCAGGTGTTGTAGAACGCGCGGATCACGTTGTCCTTGCCGCGCACGATCACGATCGGTGCGCCGGTCTTCTGCCAGATGCGGAAGCTGCCCGGTGTCGGCAGTTCATCCGAATGCAGTGCGTACAGCCAGGACCGGCGCCACAGGTACTCCTGCTCGAGCGCCAGGAATGCCGGATCGGTGTAGCGGCCACCGGGAATCACCGGCAACGCCGGAAAGCCCTCCGGCGGTGCGGCCCGATCCTGCTCGGCCTGCATGCCGGCGAATAGATTGCGTTCGGTGGTTGCATCCATGGTGCGGGATTCTGTCCGGCCTGCCACGCGATGCGCTGTAGGTAAATGTCGCAGTCGCCTTAAGATGGGGTCATGCGCCCCGCCTGCCCTGCCTTCGCGATCATCCTGCTCGGCGCGCTCCTGCTGCCGAGCGACGCTCGAAGTTCGCGCGATGACACTGCAGACGTCACACTGATCGGCCGCGCCGTGCTGCCAGCCGCGACGTTTGCACCCGGCCCGCCGAGCGGCCGCTATCGCGACGCCACACTGCGCGCAGCTGCCGCTCCGTTCGCATCTCAACCCGTGCAGGGCGTCAGCTCGATCAAGCCGGGCCCGCAGGCCAACACGTGGTGGGCGCTGTCGGACAACGGCTTTGCCACGAAATGGAACAGCTCCGACTATCGGCTCGCGCTCTATCTGTTTCGCGCGTCGAGCGGATCGCGCGACGTTGAGCTCCTGCGCCGCATCGAACTGCGCGATCCGCAAGGGCGGTTTCCGTATCGGCTCACGGAGGAGTCCGACGTCACTCGCCCGTTGACCGGTGCGGACGTGGACCCGGAATCGCTGGTGGTACTGCCAGATGGGACTTTCTGGATCGGCGATGAGTTCGGTCCCTGGCTACTGCATTTCTCCGCGGACGGTGAACTGCTCGAGCCGCCCTATGAAGCCGGTGAGAATGACGCTCAGCCTGCGTTGCGCTCCATCGACCATCCGCGTGTGCTGGCGGGACTCTCGACCGCCACGGTGCGCGCGTCGAGCGGCTTCGAAGGCCTCGTGCTGAGCAGTGACGGGCAGCACCTGCTCGCGATGCTCGAGAAGCCACTGATCGGCGCGGCAGAGCAACACGTGCCGATCCTGGAATTCAGTCTTGAACAGCGACGATTCACCGGTCGCCGATGGAGCTATCCGCTGGACCATGAGAACCACGTGGTGCGCGAGCTCGCGCGGCACTCAGGGACGGCATTGCTGGCAATCGAAAACGACGATCTGCAGGGCGATGCCGCAGCAGTCAAGCGCATCTATCGAGTCGATCTCGCGCAGCCGCAGGCGGGCGGGCGCCTGTCGAAGCAACTGCAGGTCGACCTTCTGTCGATCCGGGATCCGCGCCGTCTCGGCCCGCAGGATGCGTCGGTTCCGTTCCGGTTTCCGTTCGTGACCATCGAGGCGGTGCACGCGCTCGACGCGCGCACGCTGCTGGTCGTGAACGACAATAATTTCCCGTCGGTGGGCGCGCGCGGCGAGGGCCTGCCGAACGACACGGAGTGGATCTGGCTGCGCCTGCCAAGGCCACGCTGAGAGTGAACCGGGTCACGGTTTGCGGCAGCACCCGGCCGGCCCGTTCCAGACCCACACGACGCGGCCGATAACCGGGGAGCTCAACCGGCTTCCGAGGCCAAGGATCGTCCTCCGTTCATGTCCGCGCCCGCAAACCCACCGCATTCCGATGAAGCGTTGCACCGTGACCGCATGGCCACCGTCGGGCAGTTGGCTGCCGGTATCGCGCACGAGATCAACACGCCGCTCGCGTTCATCCGCAGCAATCTCGGCACCATGGAGCAATATGTCGCCACGGTGACCCGGAGCTTCGCGACGCTGGAGCGCTATGTCGCGCTGACCCAGGAGATCGCCTCGCCCGAAGCGCGCGCGGTCCTGGCAACGGCGGGATTTCCAGACTCGAGCGACGACCTGCACTTCATCCTGACTGACCTGCCGGACCTCGTCCACGAGAGCCTCGTCGGCGCGCGGCGCGCCGCAGAGATCATCGAGGGGCTCCGACGTTTCGGCCGGCTCGACCCCGCCTCGGCCGCCGAGATCGATGTCCATGAAGTGCTCGACTCCGCGCTCACGCTGACGCGCAACGAGCTGCGCTATCGCTGCGATGTGTTGAAGGACTACGGCGATCTGCCGCGTATCCATGCGCTGCCGGCGCAGCTCTCGCAGGTGTTCATGAACATGCTGATCAACGCGGCCCAGTCGATGATCGATCGCGGCACGATCACGCTGACGACGCGTGCCGCTCAGGATCGCGTGCTCATCACCATCGCGGACACCGGACGCGGCATCGCCAGCGAACACCTGCCGAAGTTGTTCGCACCGTTTTTTTCACAGCGCCACTCCGGCGATGGAACGGGGCTCGGCCTGTCGATCGCGCAGGCCATCGTTCACAAGCACGGCGGCCGGATCGACGTGCACAGCGAAGTCGGTGCTGGCAGTGAATTCACGATCACGCTGCCGGTCCGGCCCGAATCACTGAGCGTCAGCCACATGACGGCCGCGCTGGCCTGAGGAGTTACAGATGGCGAGAGTACTTGCAGTGGATGACGAGGCGTACGTGCTGCGCGCGCTGCAGCGCGAGCTGCGAAGTCATCCATTCGATCTGGTCACGGAGAGTGACCCGGCCGTGGCGCTCGAGCGCGTGCGCCAGGAGGAGTTCGACCTCGTCATCAGCGACTGTCGCATGCCCGGCATCGACGGCGTGCGCTTGCTCACGGAAGTCCGGCGCCGCCATCCACACACCGTGCGCATCATGTTGAGTGGCCACGCCGACATGCAGGACCTGCTGCTGTCGATCAACGAGGCCGGCATCTATCGCTTCATCAGCAAGCCCTGGAGCATGCCGGAGCTGAGTTCTGCCGTGACCGAAGCCCTTCAGCAGCGACGCGCCCTGCTCGAAAGTGCCCGCGCCAAGGCGATCGCCGCAGAAGCGGAGGATCTGCAGCAACGCCGCGAGATGCTCGAAGCGGAACTCGCGGACTGGCAGTCTCCCGATCCGGACGCAACGGTCATCAACCGGGCGCCAATCCGCTGGGGTTCGCGCTGAGATGCGCGACCGACTCCAAGTGGTCAATCCGTAGAAGTTCCGGCGACTCGCGCCTCGTTCTCCTTACAATGGCGGCATGAGCCGCCGTCTGTCCTGGATCCTGCCGCTGCTCGCCCTGCTCGCCGCAGCGGGCTGGTTTGCGTGGCGCCGCTACGCCCCGCCCGAAGTCAGTATCGTGCAGCCCTCTCGTGGCGTGGCGATCGATGCCGTGTACGCCACCGGCCTGGTGGAGCCCACCCTCGAGATCCGCATCGCGCCGCGCACGCCGGGTCGCATCATCGAACTGCTGGTGGACGAAGGTGCAACGGTACGTGCCGGCCAGTTGCTCGCCCGGCTCGAAGACAGTGACCTGCAATCCTCCGTGGCGGAACTGGAAGCGCGCGCCACGTACGCGCAGAGTCAGTTCGACCGCAACAGCGAACTGCGCCGCTCGAGCCTGATTTCCCAGGATGCGCTGGAGCGCTCGCGCAGCGATCTGGATGCGGCGCGGGCTGCATTGCGCCGCTCGCGCGCTACCGTCGCGCAGATGCGCCTGACTGCGCCGGCGGCGGGCCGCATCATCCGTCGGGATGGCGAAGTCGGCGAGTACGTGGCCGTCAACACGCCGGTGTTCTATCTGGCCGCGAGTTCGACCCTGCGCATCACGGCAGATGTGGATGAAGAGGATCTGCCGCGGGTTGCGATCGGTCAGCGCGTGCTGATCCGCAGCGACGCGTTCGCGGACAGCGTGTTCGAAGGGCGTGTGGCGGAGATCACCCCGCGTGGCGATCCGGTCGCTCGCTCGTATCGCGTGCGCATCAGTTTCGTCGGCGACGTGCCGCTGCCTCTCGGCATGTCCACCGAGACCAATATCGTCATCGCGGAACGGCAGAATGCGCTGCTCGTGCCCGCCAGCTCGGTCACCGGCAATGCCGTCTGGCGCGTCAACGGTGACCGGGCCGAACGCCGCCCCGTGAAGATCGGCGTGCGTTCGCCCGATCGCATCGAGATCCTCTCGGGCGTCAGCGATGCGGACCAGCTGATCGATCCTCCACCTGAAGACTTGCAGGACGGCGCGCGCATCCGTATCAAGCCGGCAAGCCCGTGAACCTGCACCTCGACATTGCGTTGAGCCATCTGCGCAGCCGCAGGCGCCAGACGATCGTCTCTCTGCTCGGTGTCGTGCTCGGTGTCGCCTTCTTCCTCGCCGTGTCCGCGCTGATGCGCGGCTCGGAACGGGACCTGATCGCAAGGCTGGTCGATACCCAGCCGCACATCACCGTCTACGATGAATTCCGCGATGCCCGACCGCAGCCGGCGCGCATGCTGTATCCGGACGCGGCGGTCGAAATTCGCGGGGTCAAGCCGCGCTCGGAGCGCCGCGGCATCCGCCAGTACAAGCAGAAACTCGCCGCGATCGACGCGATCGGCGGCGTGCAGGCTGCGCCGATCCTCGCTGCCCAGGCGATCTTCAGCTTTGCCGGACGCGATGAGGCCGTGACCCTGTCCGGTATCGACCCGACGCGCATGCAGGGCGTCAGCAGTATCGACGACGACATCATCGCCGGCAGGCTCGATGCGGTCGACGCCAATCCGAACGGCATCATCATCGGTGACGCGCTCGCGCGGAAGCTGAGCCTCGCGATGGGCGATACCGTCAGCGTGGTTTCGCCCATCGGCAACGTCAGGACGATGAAGATCGTCGGCCTGTTCCGCACTGGCAACGCGAGCTACGACGAATCCCAGACTTTCGCGCAGCTGACGCGCGTGCAGGCGCTGATGAACCGTCCTGATGTCGCGAACCTGATCATCATCCGCCTGAACGACGCCTACCGCGCCCGCAATATCGCCGCGTTCATCGAGGAGACCACGGGCTACAAGTCGGTGTCCTGGCAGGAAGCCAGCAAGGACCTGCTCGACGCGCTGACGATCCGCAACGTGATCATGTACACCGTGGTCGGCGCGATCCTGCTCGTCGCCTGCTTCGGCATCTACAACGTGATCTCCACCGTCGTGCTCGAGAAGACACGCGACATCGCGATCCTCAAATCGATGGGGTTTCGCGCACGCGACATTCGCCTGATCTTCACGATCGAAGGCGCGCTGATTGGAATGGGCGGCAGTATCCTGGGCGTCGCGATGGGCAGCGCGATGATGCGCGCGGTCGAGCAGGTGGAGATCAAGCCGCCGGGTTCAATCGATCCGATCAGTCTGCCGATCTATTGGGGGCTGGACCAGTTTGCGCTGGCCGCGAGCTTTGCGATCCTGTCCGCCGTGTTCGCCGCCTGGTTGCCCGCACGCAAAGGCGGCCGCGTGCACCCCGTGGACATCCTGCGCGGCGCGGCCTGATCCGATGCGGGGCCCGCTTCGATGAGCCTGTTGCGCGCCGAGAAGATCACGCGCCGACTGGAAGGCGAAGTGCCGGTCACGCTGGTGGCGGATGCGGACGTCTCGATCGAGCGTGGCGAATTCGTCGTGATCCGCGGACCTTCCGGCTCCGGCAAATCCTCGCTGCTGTACCTGCTCGGTCTGCTGGATCGGCCCACGTCAGGCAAGCTGTGGCTCGAAGACGAGGACACCAGCAGATTCGACGAAGATCGCCTGGCCGAAACCCGCCTCGAGAAACTCGGCTTCGTATTCCAGTTCCATTTCCTGTTGAATGAATTCAGCGCTCGCGACAACGTGATGATGCCGATGCGCCGGCTCGGCAAGCTCAGCAGCGACGCGCAGCAGCAGCGCTCCGGGCAACTGCTGCGGGATCTCGGTCTGGACGGACATGAGCACAAGCGGCCGTCCCAGCTCTCGGGCGGCCAGCGGCAGCGCGTTGCGATCGCCCGTGCGCTGGCCAACGATCCCCTGATCATTCTGGCCGATGAGCCGACGGGCGCGCTCGACACCAAGTCCAGCGAGAACGTCCGCGGCATCCTGCGCGAGCTCGCCACCGTCCAGCACCGCAGCGTGGTCGCAGTTTCCCATGACGTGCACTTCGCCAGCGTCGCCGACCGGCAGATCGAGATCGTCGATGGCCGGATCGTCCCGCCTGGCGATGCCGGAGCGGCCACTGCCGTATAGACTGGAGCGCATGCTGAAGCGCTCAACGATTGTCCTGGCCGGAGTCGTCTCCGCCCTGTCATGCCTCTCCCCGGCGATCGCCGTGCAACCGGCTCGCCCCCTGGATGCTGAACTCGCGGACATCGCGGCAATGCTGCCCGGGCGTTATGCCGCCACTCGCGCGGGCGCCGACGAGCAACCGCTGTTCCACAAGATCGTTCCGATCGTCGCGCCGCAGTTCGGCGCACGCGCGTTTTATCATCAGATCAGTCGCGACGGCTTCGACTCATCCCGGCCGCTGCAACAGAAGATCTACGTTCTCGACGAGAGCCGCGCCCGGGGTCGCAACACGATGCGAGCCTGGGTATTCCGACCCGGGCAGGGTTTCGCGAATCTGGAACAGGACCCCACGGCGCTCGCAGCGCTCACGCCCGCGATGCTGATGTCCTTTCCAGAAGGATGCGAGATTCGCTGGGCGCGCGGACCGGAGCCACGCGAGTTCATCGCATCCGTGCAACGTGGGCTCTGCAGTTACGACAGCGCCGCGTTCCGTCAGCGCGTCTCGCCCGAAATGCGTTATGAACTCTCTCCGGCTGCCTTCGCGATGCGCGATGTGATCTGGGGTGCGGACGGCAAGCTGCTGTTCCCGGACAGCGGCCTCATGCGGGCAGCACGAATGCGCACGGCCGGGCAAGTCATCGACGACGCCTCGGCTTCCGACTGGCGCGCGGTCGATCCGGCCAACACCCTCTATCTCGATCTGGATGTCGGCCGCGTAGTGATCGAACTCGCACCGCAGTTCGCGCCGCGCAGCGTCGCCAACATCCAGACACTCGTGCGTGCGGGCTATTTCGATGGCTTGAGCATCAATCGCGTCCAGGACAATTTCGTCGTGCAGTGGGGTGATCCCGACACGAAGAAGCCGCTCGGCGCCGCGGCGGCGCGGATCGAGCCGGAGTTTCAGCGGCCGTGGACGCAGGACCTGCCCTTCACGGCTCTGCCAGACACCGACGGCTATTCGCCCGAGCGTGGCTTCTCCAACGGCTTGCCCGTCGCGGGCGATCGGGCAGCGGGCGTGATCTGGCCCGCGCACTGCTATGCCACGCTCGGCGTCGGTCGTGACATCGGTGCCGACACCGGCAACGGTGCAGAACTGTATGTCGTGATCGGACAGGCGCCGCGCCAGCTCGAACGCAACATCACGGCCGCTGGACGCGTGCTGCAAGGGATGGAGTATCTGGCAGCGTTGCCGCGTGGCACGGAGGCGATGGGCTTCTATGCCGAGCCTGCGCAACGCGTCGTGATCCGAGCCATGCGCATCGCGGCGGATCTGCCGCCGGACGAGCGCGTGGATCTCGAAGTGTTGCGAACGGACACGCCGACCTTCGAGGCATTGATCGAAGCGCGCCGCAATCGTCGCGATGACTTCTATCTGCGTCCCGCCGGTTACGTCGATCTCTGCAACGTTCCGATTCCAGTGCGCACATCGGCGGCGAAACGTGCAGGGCGGTAACGCCCTGGTCGTCGGCGCAGGCATCGGCGGCCTCGCCGCCGCACTGGCGCTCGCGCGCGCCGGACACAGGGTTCGCGTTCTCGAGCAGGTGGCGCAGATCGGCGAAGTCGGCGCTGGCCTCAGCATCACACCGAATGCGGGACGCGCGCTGATCCATCTCGGACTCGGCGAGCAGCTTGCGGCTATCGGCAACACGCCGCCGCTCGGCGCGATCCGCCACTACGCGACCGGCGAGATCCTGGTGACGCTCGCGCAGGACCAGAGCCGCGAGAAATATGGCGTGCCGCTCTATCACGTGCATCGCGCGGATCTGCACAGTGCGCTGGCGACTGCACTGCGAGCCATCGATCCGGAGGCCATCCTGACCGGTCGCACGCTCGAGTCTTTCGAACAGGGAGCGCGTGGCGTCGTCGCGCGCTTCACCGATGGCGGCAGCCTCACTGGCGACTGCCTGATCGGGTGCGACGGTATCCACTCCGTCACGCGCGCACAATTGTTCGGCCGCGACCGCCCGAACTTCACCGGCTACGTTGCCTGGCGCGGACTGATTCCCGGCGAGCTCGTACCGCCCGACCTGCTCGATCCGCCGCTGTGCATGACCGTCGGGCCGCGTCGCATGCTGATGCGGTATCCGCTCCGGCGCGGCGCCCTCATCAACTATGTCGCGATTGCACGGCGTCCCGCCTGGATGGAGGAAGGCTGGTCCGTCAGATCGACGGTGGCTGAAGTGCTCGACGAGTTCGCGGATTTCGAACCGCGCGTAACGCAGCTGATTGCGCTGACGCCGGCGGACCGCTGTTTCAAGTGGGGTCTGTTCGATCGCGATCCCCTGCCCACCTGGACGCAGGGCCGCGTGACACTGCTCGGCGATGCCGCGCATCCGATGCCACCGTTCACCGGCCAGGGCGCCGTGATGGCGCTCGAGGACGCAGCGATTCTGGGTCGTGCCTTCGCCGCCGCGGCCGATGTGCCCGAAGCGCTGCAACGCTACGAGCGAGCGCGCCATGCGCGCGTGATCGCGGCGCTCGAGATGTCCCGATCACGCTCGGAACTCTATTTCGCGGACGATCCGGCACAGCAGGTACGCGCGCTGGGCGCCGGCATGGCGGAATTGCGCACGCTTTACGACTACGATGCCGGGAGCGTGGCGATATGAACATCGATGCAAAACGCAAAGCGGCGAGCGGCGCCATCAAGGCACCGCTTGCGTCTGGCAAGCCGTTACAGGTCAGGGTGGGTCGGGAAACTTCCGGCCGGTCGGGCAAAGGCGTCAGCGTGATCACTGGCCTGCCGCTCGCCGGCGATGCACTCGCCGCCCTCGCCACACAGCTGAAGAAGCGTTGTGGCTCGGGCGGCACCGTGCGCGACGGGGTCATCGAGATCCAGGGTGATCATCGCGACACCCTGGTGCAGGAACTCACCCGACTCGGTTACCCCGCGAAGCGTTCCGGCGGCTGAAGCCACCGCCACCGCCCGGCGAGAAACTGCGGCCGCCACCGCCGCCCTGTGACGGGCGACCCTGACCACCACCACTGCGACCCTGGCCGCCGCCACCACCGCCGCTGCGGCCCTGACCACCACCCTGGCCACCGCCGGCAGCGCGCGGCTGCGACGGACGCGATTCATCGCGCCGCGGTCCCGAGTGATGATTGCCGCCGCGCGGCGCCTGACGGCTGCGCGGATCGACGTAGCCATATTCCACATTGCGCGAAGCCGGCGCCGTCGGCGCCTGCTCGTACGCGGGAAGTGTGGTGAACGGAATGCTCTGCTTCATCGTGCGTTCGATGTCACGCAGCAAACCGGCTTCATCCGGCGCGACGAGCGACACGGCAGCACCGGTGGAACCGGCACGCGCGGTGCGACCGATGCGGTGCACGTAATCTTCGGGCACGTTCGGAAGCTCGTAGTTGACGACGTGCGGCAACTCCTTGATGTCGAGACCGCGCGAGGCGACTTCGGTCGCAACGAGGGCTGTGACCTTGCCTTCCTTGAAATCGGAGAGGGCCCGCACGCGCGCACCCTGGCTCTTGTTGCCGTGGATCGCAGCGGAGGCGATGCCCGCAGCCGCAAGCTGCTCGGCGAGGCGGTTCGCGCCATGCTTCGTGCGGGTGAACACCAGCACCTGGGTCCAGGCACCTTCGTTCGCCGCACCGTGCTTGAACAGATGCACCAGCAGGTGGCGCTTCTGGTCCTTGCCGACGCGATAGGCGATCTGGTCGACTCGCTCAGCGGTCGTGTTGCGCGCAGCCACTTCGACGCTGATCGGATCGCGCAGCATGCGCGAGGCGAGTTCACGGATGTCTTCGGAGTAGGTCGCCGAGAACATCAGGTTCTGGCGCTCCTTCGGCAGCATCTTGATCAGTCGCTTGATCGCATGGATGAAGCCCATGTCGAGCATGCGGTCCGCTTCGTCCAGCACGAAGTACTTCACTTCGGACAGATTCGCCGCGCCCTGTTCGCACAGGTCGATCAGGCGACCCGGGGTCGCGATCAGGATGTCGCAGCCGGCACGAAGGCCGTCGATCTGCGGGCGTTCACCGACGCCACCGAAAATCACGCGCGAGCGGATGTTCTTGTGGGCGCCGTAGTCCTTGACGCTTTCGGCGATCTGCGCGGCGAGCTCACGCGTCGGCGACAGCACGAGCGCACGCGGCAAGCGGCCCTGGGCACTGCCCAGTTTCTGCAGCAGCGGCAGCACGAAGCCGGCGGTCTTGCCGGTACCCGTCTGGGCACCTGCGAGCACGTCGCGGCCGGACAGCACGGCCGGAATGGCCTTCAGCTGGATGGGGGTCGGCGTGGTGTAGCCCTTGTCGGCGACAGCACGCAGCAGCTCGGGCTCGAGCCCGAGGGATTCAAATGACATTACTAGAGTCCTTAGAGTTGACTCGCCCGGCGCTGCATCACACGTTTGCGTGGGCTGCGCTGCGGTCAGAAGCGAGAGGTGTTTCGAGTATCGAGTGAGCGCGAACTGCGTCTGACTTCGAACAAAGGGGCGCTGACCGCGCTACCCTGATTTGGTGCGCGCACTATACATGAACGCCGCGCCAACGCTATCGGTAAAGTTGAACACCGTGACAGAAGACACCCCCGTTCTGCGCATCCAGGGCCTCACACGTCGGTATCAGGCCGATCGAGAGCCTGTTCTCGACGGACTCGATTTCACTTTGCGTCGCGGCGAGTACGTCGCGATCATGGGTGAATCGGGCGTCGGCAAGTCCACGCTGCTGAATCTGCTCGCGGGCCTCGACCGTGCGGATGGCGGACTCATCGAGTTCGAGGGGCAGGATCTTGCCGCCCTCGATGACGACGCGCTGACGCTGCTGCGTCGGCAACGAATGGGCTTCGTGTTCCAGGCCTTCCATGTGCTGCCCTACCTGACGGTGCGACAAAACGTAACGTTGCCGCTGGATCTTCTGCAGGTCGGCGACGCTGAAAAACTGGAACGTGGCGACGCGATCCTGCGTGCCACCGGCATCGATGCCCTCGCAAACCGGTATCCGCGTGAGCTCTCGGGCGGGGAACTGCAGCGCGTCGCGATCTCCCGCGCGCTGATCCACCGCCCCGCCTTGCTGCTGGCCGACGAGCCCACCGGCAATCTCGATCCGCGCACGGCGCGCAGCATTCTCGAGCTGCTGCGGGAACAGCTGCGCGCGAATGGCAGCGCGGGCATCCTGATCACGCATTCCGAAGCCGCCGCCGCGACGGCGGATCGCGTGCTGCGACTGGATGGCCGCAGCTTGCGGCCGGACCCTGCTTGAGGAACCCGTCGTGACGGGCACGACGAACCGCAGCGCCACGGGAGTCGTCTGGCGCGTCCTGACACTCGCGCAGTGGCGCGAACAGCCCTTGCGAGTGCTGGTGACGATCGCCGTGATCGCGCTGGGCGTTGCGTTGTCGTCTGCCGTCTATCTGATCAATGCCGGCGCGCTCGGCGAATTCAACCAGGCGACGCGACGGCTCACCGGCGAAGCGGACTTGATCCTGCGCGGCCCGAAAGCCGGCTTCGATGAATCGCTGTTCGCAGACATCGCGCGCCGGCCCGGTGTGCGCACGGCAAGCGCGGTGCTCGAACTGGACGTCCCGGTCGTCGGACAGAAGCAGCCGCTGAAGATCCTGGGGCTCGATCCGCTGCGAGCGGGCAGCATCCAGCCGCAATTGCTCGGCGACATCGCGGGCAACCTGCTCGAACTGTTCCAGCCGGGAACCCTCGTGCTCAGCGCGAGTGCGGCCCGGCAGCTCGGCGTGAAGACCGGCGATCGCATCGACGTGGTCGTGGGCGATGACCGGCGCGGCCTGCGCGTGCTCGGCCTGCTGACGGACGACAGCTATCCGCAACGCATCGGTGTCATGGACATCGCCAACGCGCAGTGGACTCTCGACCGGCTGGGCCTGATCAATCGAATCGATCTGCGTCTCGAGCCCGGCACGGATGCGGTCGCGTTCCGCGCGGCACTCGCCCGGCAGTTGCCGCCGGGTGTGCTGGCGATCGAGCCACAGCTGGAGCGTGATC
>ERZ795061.3397-NODE-3397-length-13871-cov-5.407281_pt1 | contig 13871 bp, 9 predicted proteins | sample MGYA00375145_ERZ795061 | MGnify/ENA primary metagenome ERZ795061 (study PRJEB30190, sample SAMN05720144) | anaerobic digester metagenome | isolation source: active sludge of municipal wastewater-treating anaerobic digesters | place: USA | collected 2014-12-22 ... | reverse complement strand
CCGAAATAATTACTATACTCTCCTGTAGTCGCCACCGCGAGACGATAGCTTCTGAACTCACAATCTCCAACGATGCGCTGCTCATGGTGTGTCCCTCCATTAAAATCAGCTCCTTCCGTTCCACAGATCCAATCTATTTCTCTTGAATATGTTTTAGCATAATACACCAAGCGGTTAGCCATATCATTCCGCTGATACGGATCGATATATGTCTTACCATCAAGATCACTTATGACGGCCCTGAAACCATTTTTAGTCCAGTCAGCTCTAATCACACGGTAGGGATTTGAAATGGAAACCCCCCTGAATGTTTTTATATCCGTGTACTGCGCAGCAAGCGGCGCCTCCATCATATCATACTGCACGATGCGAAACATATCTGCTGATCCATCCGCCAGACCAACCGTAATAATCGTATTGCTCGACATCAGTGACTGTGCATATTCGTAAGGTGCGGACCAAAGTTTGGTTTTCATCAACTGGTAGTCCATCTGATAGATCACATACTCCTGGGGGATTATATCCCGCTTACCCATGGGGATGATGTTTTGCGGATCAACAGGAGACCAGGACTGGGCAAACGAATAGCTTGCACAGAGAAAGAAGATGATGGGCATCATCCGGTGAGGGTAGCTTCTCATATGTATAAATTCTGTAACCTAAAAAATACTAGCTATCAGATAGATACAAATCTAAGCTCTTATTTTGAACTATACAAGAGGAACTTCCCGGCTGGCGGCAAAAAAGCAAAAGGAGTACGGCCAGAAAAAAAGGTACGGCCAGGACGCGTCCTGGCCGTACCTTTTTTTCTGGCCGTACTCCTTTGTGTGCCTTATTTTTTAAAACCTGGTCGCCAGGTAATGCGGCAGCATGGCCCGCCAGGTAGGCCAGTCATGGCGCATATCCGGTCCCCAGACATCTAACTCATGAGGTATACCCTTGTGGGACAATAGGTTAGAAAAGTTTCTGGAAGCACTAGGGCTTTCATAATCGCCAGATCCGGTGAGGATATGCACATGATTAGATCTACGGAGCATCGGGAGGAAATAGTCATCATCCAGCTTTTCGAGGTAGTGCATCGGGCTGTTGAAGTACACGTCTTCATCAAAATACCCGTCTGTATAGGATGTCAGGTCATAGACCCCGCTCATGGCAATCGTGCCTGCAAACAGGTCCGGCCTTCTGAAGTACATATTGGCGGCATGCAATGCTCCAAGTGATGCCCCGCAAGTGATAATTCCAGTTTCTTCACTGGTGTTGTGCTTGATATACGGCACGACCTCTTTGGTCACATAGTTGTTAAATTGCTGGTGCCGGATCGACTTATGCCGGGGATGCATCTTGCTGTTGAGCCAACTCTCTGAGTTGATGCTGTTGATGGAGAACACCTTGACCTTACCGGCTTCAATGTGAGGCTGGATCACATCCAGCAGCAGGAATCGCTCATATTCGAGGTAGTCCGCTGCGGCAGTCGGGATCAGTAAAAGGGCCGGCCCGAAGTGGCCATACATGGCGATTTCCATGTTCTTATTCAACGAGGGGCTGTACCAGGAATCAAGTATTCTGTTCATACGTAGTTGGTCATGATTGAAGGGTCTAAGATGTGTAAAATAATTGACATAGCAGGGTTGTAATTGGCCCTACTATTTGGGTTTTTATTTCAATTAACCGGTCTTTGATTATGACGATTTGGCGTGATTCCCTGCCGGTAACCACATTATCGGTTCATGTTACCACGATCTGTAAGGGTGCTCATGTTGCCGTTAAGGCTTAAAATGTGTATATTGAGCAAAGGCCTAAACAATTGACACCTTCTCCTCGCAGCCATTTGGTGTTTTCTCATAGTTAAAACAGGTCTTTTTACAAGTGATTTGGAGTGGTTTTGCAATCTGCTCATGTCTGGCAACGTTTAGCACAACCGACCTCCCAGCTGCTGATTGGTAACAATTTAGATGAACACCCGTTTCTAAATAGTACCCTGAAATTCTTTTAAAGGCATTTTACAATGTCTCAGAAATACCAACTATGAATTTAATAAATCCATCATCCACGTCTCCTTCAAAGCAATCTAAAAGAAAACGCCTGTTGCGAATCGGCTTGGGGGTTTTAATACTTCTCATCATCCTTCGTCTTGCTCTCCCTTATATTGTTTTAAATTTTATCAACAATCAGCTGTCCAGCATCAATGGGTATTATGGCCATGTTGATGATCTCGATATTTCACTCTATCGGGGTGCATATATCGTCAAGGATATTTATATCGATATCGTTGATACGACGACGCAAAAGCAACTACCCTTTTTCTCTGCAGACAATATTGATATCTCCATTGAATGGAAGTCGCTGTTAAAAGGTCAGATTGTAAGTGAGCTTGAATGCCATACTGCTCTGCTGCGTTTTACAAACAATGCTTCGGAACCCGAACAACTCGAAAATGATTCAAATGATTTTCGATTGATGCTCAGGACGTTTACCCCACTCAAGGTCAATCGTTTTGAAGTGTTCAATGGTAAAATTCAATACCTGGATCCGGTTGCCTCTCCACCCGTTGATATCTTTCTTGACAATACACACATCCTGGCCAGTAATCTCTCTAATGTCGAAGACACAACACTGCTTCCCGCAACGGTGATAGCTACTGCTGATATCTATGAAGGAAAAATGAACTTCAATATGCGGATCAATGCACTGGCCAACGATCCAACGTATGATCTGAACGCCGAAATCAAGAACGCAAACCTTGTGAAACTGAACGCCTTCTTTAAGGCCTACGGAGACTTTGATATCAACAAGGGTATGTTGGATGTATATCTTGAGTTGGCCGCTAAAGACAGAAAGTATATCGGCTATGTAAAACCTGTCATCAAGGACCTGGATGTAGTAGGTCCGGAAGACCGAAAGGATAGTGTCCTCCGAAAATTGTGGGAAGGGATCGTAGGGGTTGCAGGTGATATAGCCGAAAATCCAAAAACGGATCAGATCGCGACCAAGGTGCCTATTGCCGGAGAGTTTGGCGAAAGGACGATCGGCATCTGGTATGCTGTTTTGTCCACGGTCCGAAATGCATTTATCCAGGCCATCTATCCTACATTGGATCACCAGGTCAACATCGGATTAGTAAAGGCCGTCGATGATAAAGAAGGAAAGAAAGGCGGTTTGTTTAAGAAGGTTTTTAATGATCCGCTGAAGAAGAAAAAGGAGAAAAAGGATTAATGCAATGACCTCTCTAACAACATAAATAAATGTAATGCCTCTAAAATTGAAAAACACGACAACGGTTCTCAAAAAAGCCTTTACGAACTGGTTGTCCAGAGATCCCTTTAAGGAGAGTTCGGTCATTGCGTATACAGCGATTTTCTCCTTACCTGGTTTGTTGGTTGTCGTCGTAACCCTGTCTGCCTATTTCTTTGGACCCGATCTGGTCACTAGTCATATTCACCAAAATATCGCAAGTGTGATGGGGATAGAGACCGCGGACCAGATTCGTGAAATGATCCTTTTTTCGATGCGCAGCAAGGATTCTCTGTCGGCGACAATACTCGGGTTGATTACCATGCTGGTTGGTGCTACCGGTGTATTTGTTCAACTGCAAAAAACCCTCAATATCATTTGGGAGGTGGAAGCAAAACCCAATAAATCTGGCCTGTTGCGATTGATCCAGCTTCGTTTGTTTTCATTCGGCATGATCCTTTCGATTGCTTTTGTGTTGCTGATCTCTCTGGTCATCTCTTCTTTCCTTGCAGCCTCCGGAGATTGGATCTTGCGACATTGGGGCTCTACGATGGTCTGGTTTTTTAATATTCTCAACTTTTTGTTCTCCCTTATTTTTATCACTGCCCTTTTCGCAGCCATGTTTAAGATCATTCCGGATGCTGATATCAAGTGGCGCTATGTCTGGCTCGGCGCATTTCTCACCACCTTGTTATTTTTGATCGGCAAATCTCTACTCGGTCTTTATTTTGGAAAAGCAGAACCCGGCTCAGGATACGGTACTGCTGGATCTGTTATTTTAATTCTGCTATGGACATCCTATTCCTCCCTGATTTTCTTCTATGGCGCCGAATTCACAAAAGCGTATTCCCTTCAGTATTATGGCACTGTTCCCGCCAATGAAGTAGCAGTGAAAAAACTTGGCAGACAAGTGTAATAGGGTGAGAGCGTGAGAGTGTGAGAGCGTGAATTTATTCTTCTACAAAACTCACTACATTTGCAAATTACACTCATACCTAATTCCTATCTCCTAATTCCTATCTCCTAATTCCTATCTCCTAATTCCTATCTCCTAATTCCTATCTCCTGATGAAATCCGGACTCAAAGTCATCGCTCCAGCTTCTGTCTCTAATCTCGCTTGTGGTTTTGATACACTGGGGATGGCGATTGATATTCCTTCGGATGAAATGATAGGCAAGTGGGTAGATACGCCAGGTGTGCATATCATAGAAATTACCGGTAAGAAAAAAGACATACCACTAGCCGCTGATCACAACATTGCAGGCATCACAGCTACTGCTTTGTTGAAACATCTTGGTGAAGACGGCAGAGGACTTGAATTAAGAATTCACAAACACATTCCAGGAGGAAGTGGTCTTGGAAGTAGTGCTTCCAGTGCAACGGCGGCGGCTGTGTTGGTCAATGAACTGCTCAACCGGCCTTTAGAAAAACGGGATCTTATTCGTTTTGCTCTTGATGGCGAGATGGTGGCCAGCGGATCAAGACATGGTGATAATGTAGTGCCCGCTATGATTGGTGGCTTGATCCTTATCAGGGATATACTCACTTATGATTATCATCGCATCTATACGCCTCGCGGATTGTTCATGGCCGTTCTACTTCCAGAGATTTCAATCTCTACGCGCACAGCGCGACAGATTCTTAGGCCTGATGTGCCGCTGCAATCCATGGTTAAGCAGGGCGCTAATCTTGGTTCGTTTGTCATCGGCATGCACAATACCGATCTTGAGCTTGTCAGACGCTCGTTGGAAGATCTTGTCATCGAGCCACAACGCAAGCATTTAATCCCTCACTTTGACACTATCCAGGAAACGGCACTAGAGATGGGTGCGTTAGGCTGCAGCATCAGTGGCGCGGGGCCTGCTATCTTTGCATTGTGCCATGAAAAATTGCAGGCAACAGATATTGCCGCTGCCATGCAGAAAGTATATGATGATCACAAACTACCCGCCAGGAGTTTTGTTGGAGGCATCCATCAGGAAGGAACTGTGTTGAAATAAATATCAGTAGCCCGGATGATATACCCGAGCTACTGACGACTTCGACAGGACATAGCATCCGTCTTCAGTTAGATTGAACTGTGTTTATTTTGCGGACTCTGTCGCAGGCAGTGATTGAATGTATGTGAACAATGCTTCTATCTCCACATCATTTAATGCCCCAATACCGGCAAAAGGCATAAACTTCCCATCCAACATTTTCCCCTCAGGTGTCACTCCTGTCCGGAAGATTTGTTTAAACTGCTCCCTGGACCATTTACCTGTATTTCCACTTTTAGAAATATTGGGCACCGGCGGAGAAACCGGATCAGGTGATTCACCTCCCCCAAGATTTTGGCCATGACAAGCGAAGCAACCTCCAATCTTAGCTATATAGTGCCCATATTCCGGGGTGTCTGCCATAGGTGGTGCTACTACCTTGCTTGCTTTTTTATGGTCTATCATGTTGTACGGAAATAACTCTCCAAACAATCCGGCGCCGGCCATCACTTGTGCGGTATAGTTGAATTTCCTGGGAGCAAACTTTCGTTCAATCGCCGGCAGGGTTTTGACATAAGCAATAAGGCAACCCAAATCTTCATCACTGAGGTGTGAATATGAATCCGAAGGCATCACCATCAAAGCATTTCCCTTTTTATTCAATCCATGGCGCAAGGCCCGTACAAAATCCAGATCAGTATATCCTTCTGTTTCGCTTCCTTTGGCCCGGGTCAGGTTGGAAGATGGTAGTGTCCCAATAGTCGGGTCATCAAAAAAAACCTTTCCCGCCAGATCTACATCATGACAATTACGGCAAGACACAGATAATTGACGACCACGCTCCAGGCTTGCAGAATCGGAAGGGATATTGATCGATGCTACATCCACTTCGTAGACCTTGTCAAACTCCTTCAGAAAACTTCTCGACAATACCCAGGACGCCAGCAACAGGACTGCTACAAGGCTGAGCACAATGATCCCGATCCATTTTAATATTCGCTTCATGGTAATTCGTATTTGAGTGAGAATAATAAATATGAATGCGGTTATTGGCCTCCTGCCATGGAAGGCATAGGTTGTACCGGGGTGATTTGGCAGGACTCCGCTAACCACTGACCACTGGCCTTTGTCAACAACAACATTATTGCGTTTTTATCCTCTTTCTTCTCTCCGTTTTCGTTGTAGGCTGTCACATCTGTCCAGGAATAGACTGCGTGTGTTGGATCAAGTAGCCGGAAGTTTGCATCTTTTACAGACGCCTTATTGTTTTTGAAAAACTCGCCAAAAGGAGAAGCAAATAATTCAGCATGGGTCTGTTCTATCGCTTGCTGCCCATTGAGCTTGAACCCATAAGGCGTGATGAAGTCTGCGTGCTCGGTAAAAAGAGAAGCAAATCCTTTCGCGTCAAGTGTTTCAAAACAACCATTGGCTTTGGCTACAAGTGCCTCTATCGTTTTCTTTTCTTCTTCATAAGGCATCGGCATGGGCGCTTTTGGGGTGAGCTGTGAAAACTCAATCAGCCAGGTATTATCTGATTTACGCACCAGCCCTGAACTGGTATGATTGCCCTTGATGACTTGTCCCATGACATGCACTTCATCGTCCGTATCCCAGGTGAGAAAGGCGAGTTCGGGTGTCACCATCCGCCAGGAGGTCAGTTTGTATCTGAATACAGGTGGGGCATCCATCATTTGTGCAAAGGCCTTGTAATTAGCTTCAATAGCGGCCAGCCCATTGGTCACACTTCCATCAGGACCAATTTCTACACATGCCGGTGCATAGTATGGCTTGATGCCTTCGAAGCCGCCGCGTTCAAATGCACCATAAACCTCCGCCAGGTATTTTTCAAATGTCACCTGATTTGGCTTTTGCGCTGAAAGGCCGAGGGTCAGGATAAGCCCCAGGAAAAGGAATGTGGTTTTGGAAAAAGCATTTTTCATTTTTTAATGATTTTGTTAGTTAAGAATTCGGTTACTGCTTCCTGTCGAAGCACGGGGCAAAAATGTCCCTACCGCCTTCCCAACGCGTATCAAAACCGTCGCAAAGGATATCAATTTGGTAGCATCAATCTAAAGTGCTGAATTTCAGCTGATTTCGCCAGGGGTTTGGCCAAAATATTCCCTGAAGCATTTGACGAAATAGGCAGGCGAACTAAATCCGCTGCGATAAGCGATTTCGGAAACGGTGCCCGATTTAGATTCAAGCAAGCGACGGGCATATTCGAGTCGCATATTCCGGATGACTTCATTGGGTGAAAATCCGGTCAGTGCGGTGAGTTTGCGATGCAGCTGGCTGCGGCTCATACCCACAATTTTTCCTAATTCCACCACGCTGAAGTTTTCATCATCGAGATTGTCTTCTACCGCAGCCCTGACCTTTCCCAGGAATTTTGCATCCAGACTTTGCTCTTCTCCCGGAGGCATGGCAAAACCCGAAATCGTCTTCCTGTAATAAGCCTGGAGCTTGCGTCGCTGTTCAATGAGGTTCTTAACTCTCGCGAGCAACTCCTGCGCCTGAAACGGTTTAATGAGATAATCATCCGCACCGGTATGCAATCCTTCCAGCCTGTCCGCTTGATCGGCACGAGCCGTGAGCATCACCACGGGAATATGACTGGTCTTTTCATTTTCCTTTAAGTGGCTGCACAATTGTGTGCCGTCCATTTCGGGCATCATGATGTCGGTGATGATGAGGTCTGGCAACTGATCCAGCGCTTTTTCCAAACCTATCTTTCCATGCTCTGCGGTCACTACTTTATAGGTACCCGAAATAATATCCGAGATGTATCCTCTGACATCAGGATTATCCTCTACGACTAATACCACAGGCAGATCCGCCGAATTGAGCACTTCATGCATGCTGGTTGGTGTGACCATCTCACTTTTCGAAGGCTCAGGTGGCAACTGGCTGTATGACGGTTCAGCCATAATGGGGATAGCCTCGCTTGTGATTTCGTCCGCTTTGAAAAAATCCTTGTCCGTACGCACTGTCAGGGTGAACACAGATCCTCTTCCTTCTTCGCTCTGGACGCTGATATCACCGCCATGTAGTATTGCCAGTTCCCTGGCCAGCGCCAGCCCTATCCCGCTTCCATGTTGCAATTCGGAAACCGTAGTTTGAGAAAAGCGATCAAAGAGATGTTCAACCTGCTGTGGTGACATACCGATACCCGTATCTGTGATCGTAAAAATGGTATTCACTCCACGCTTCTCTTCCGTCACTTTTACTTTTCCGCCTTCGCCTGTAAACTTAAACGCGTTGGAAATGAGATTGGAGAGCATGGATTCGAGCTTGGGGCGATCGAAATAGCACACCTCTTCTTTCGCTGAGGTCTCAATGATCAGGTCCACCTGCTGACGAGCTGCCAAGCTTTCAAAAGCCCCGGCGGTAGCGCGGGTAAACGCATCGATGCGACCCGTTGCAACCTGCAATTTTAATTTACCACTCTCTAGTTTGGAAAGGTCCAGCATATCATTGACCAGGTGTAGCAACCGTTTTCCGTTACGGTGAATGATCCGGTAATATTTGCTTACATCGCCTTTAAGTGTGCCATCCATCATTTGTTCGACCGGGCTCATGATCAGGGTGAGCGGGGTGCGAAACTCATGGCTGATGTTGGCAAAAAATGTACTCTTCACCGCATCGAGTTCTTGCAACCGCTTTGTTTCCGCTTCATTTAACCGTGCCTGCAACTCAGCCTCCCGTTGTTTAAGACGTTGTTTGCTGCGGAAATATTGAAAGGTTGCTACTGTCAGCAGGAGTAGGCCCAAAGATGTAAAGAGGATGATTCGTTTCTGGCCGGATTGTTTTTCAATTTCAAGTTGTTGTTTTACCAGTTGTGCTTCCTTTTTCTGTACCTGATATTGCGCTTCCATTTGCGCGACCTTTTTGGTGTTGTCCTGCCGGAAAATTGAATCGGCAACAGCTACGTATTTCTTATACCAATCATAGGCTTGTTGCATATCCCCCTTCACTTCATAAATCTGTGCATAGACTTTGTAGTACAATTCATATTGGAAATCGAGGTTGAGTCGTTTGACAATTTCAAACCCCTTATCTGCATACTCCAGTGCCCTGGATGCGTTGCCAAGTCCGGCATAGGCTTCAGCAAGATTGTAAAATGCATATGTGTCGTAAAGTTCATTATTGAGCGGCTGCCAATATTCAACCGTTTTCTCAAGCCAGGGAAGTGCTTCAGCATATTTTTTCTGATCATTATAATTTGAGCCCAATGTATTGGCGATGATGCCTGCCAGTGAAAGGTTATTGAATTTCAAGGCATACTCGATGCCGGTCTTGCCATAGGCTTCAGCTTTGTCAAAATGCTTCATGCGGCCATAGAGTGTGGCGAGGTAGGAATAGCATTGGGCATATTTCCGTTCGAGCTTCATAGCCTGGCGCATGGCCAGTGCTTTATTGAAATGTTCCAGCGCTTTGTCAAACACGCCCTCATCACTGTAGATGGCGCCGATATTGTTGTGATGCAAGGACACGCCAAAACTATCGCCCCGCATTTCATCGATGGTCATTGCCTTCAGGTAATACGTCACTGCCGAATCTTGTCTGCCCATACTGCTCCATGCAGAACCAATATTAGTGAGTGCCGTAGCTTGTTCTTTCAGATCTTTCAGTTCAAGAAAAATGTCCAGCTCCTGTTGGAATAAATCCATCGCCTTGTCATACTCTCCTTTATCCTCATGGGTAAAACCCCTAAGGTGCAGCGCCATGGCCATTCCTTTTTTATACCCGGATTTCCTTGCCATGTCCTCGATCGAGTCTGCATATGCTAATCCCACGTCGGGATTGTCGAAGGATCTGTCCGTAGCGATTTCATAAAACGCATCGATTTTCTTGTGCGGGTCCCTTTCCGTACGAAATACATTTCGCAGGCTGTCAAGATATTCCTGCTGGGCATAAACACCGGGCGATACCAGCAGGGAAAGGATGAGGATCAAAGGTATTCTGGTCGCCATTCGATTCAGATTAATAGGGATAAGTTAAGCAAATTACCTTTGTTCTCTTGCCTGTTCTCTGCGCTCTGTTATCTTTGTCACATGCGCACCACATACTTCTTATTCATTTTAATGTTGTCAGCACTGCCGTCTTTCTCCCAGGAATGGGAATCTGTGACACCGCCACCTGACTTTTACACAGACCACACATATGGTTTTTCGATCGATGGCATGGGATACCTTGTTGCTGGTACGACAGAATTTAACGGTCCCACTAAGGCCTTTCTTCAATTTGATCCGGTAGAAGATACCTGGACCACACTTGAGGAATTTCCCGGCGCTGCTCGCGGATATGGTATCGGAGATGTCTGGGACAGAAAAGCTTATTTCGGTTTTGGCACGAGTGTAGATTCCTTGCTTCGGGATCTCTGGGTCTTTGATCCGGATTCCATGTCCTGGACACAGTTGAGCTCCTGCCCTTGTGAGCCTCGTTTACATCCGACCTTTGTAGCCAATCATGGAAAGATTTTTATCGGGCTTGGTAATAACAACAACGGTAACCAAAACGATTGGTGGGAATATGACATCGCAACCGATACCTGGTCCCAAAAACCAGACTTCCCGGATACAAAACGGCATCATCCATATCAATTCGCCATCGGCGATTATGTATACACCGGATTCGGTCACGGCAATGGCATCTTCCGCGAATGGTATCGGTACGACCCCGTAACAGAGGAGCGGCTGAAAATGGCCGACATCCCTGGTGAGGGTCGTGTGGCTGGCACACAATTTTCATACAGCGGAAAGGGATACGTCCTGAGCGGCGATGGTGATGATCATACGTCTATGGAAACAGGCGAAATGTGGAGCTATGATCCTGTGCTCAATGTTTGGGATAGTTTGCCTCCTCATCCAGGAACCTCACGATGGGCACCAGCGTCTTTCGTGATCGATGGTGTCGTGTATCTCTACAATGGCACGACTACCGTAAGTGGTGGGAATGCATATGTATCCGACGCCTATTCTTTTGATCTCAAGGAAATGGTTTCCAGCGAGACTATTCCCGTCAAGCCGGCCAACTATTCCGTATATCCAAATCCTTTTTCTTCTGTGGTCTATATCAATTCTCTTGCAGGTGACTATGATGCATTGACCATCTATACGCTGGATAATAAAATTGTCTATCAAGGCAGATACGCCTCACAACACAATGTATCTCATCTCCCTGCAGGACTCTATCGTATGGATATCCGCAAGGATAAAACTGTCGAAAGTATCCTTGGGATAAAACAGTGAGGTCTGGTTGTACGCGTTAGCATGCAGAAGGATGTGTCTGCTGTGTTTTGTATTCGTTGAGGTGGTGAAAAAATAAAATGGTTTTTTCATCTTCTTATCGTTTGTTCTAACTCATCCCTTCTTTATGTTTCGTTATCCCTGCCTGTATATATTCCTTCTGATACTAGGAAATCCTGTCCTACAGGCGCAAAAAACTTTTGGAGTCATTGAATATGCTCCTGCCGACGCCTCTAATGTCTTTAAGACAGTAAACGATTCGTTATTACAATCCCTTATGCGCGTCCCGGGTATCCAACACCTGGTTTATAATCTTGAGGGTCCTGATGTAGAATTCCTTCCCTCGAAAAGTACTGTCCCTGAAGAACACACTCCTGATTACATCTTGTATTACTCATTTACGCTATTTGAAAATTATACTCCCGAAATGAACTTCGTAACAGAGGGTATGAACACGGCCGCTACCTTCAGTTTATCTATTCGTGCAGAGACGCGATGCAAGATTGTAGACCTGTTGACGAACACCATTTTGGACTCAAGAATAAATCAAATCCAGGATGCTATACCGGTCATCAATGATCTGTCCTTAGGAGAGGCTGATGGCATATTTCGTATATGGGATTATAAGGAATATTTCAATGGCAATCCCTTGCTGCTCAAAGCCAACAACCCAAAGGAATATCAGTCGGGATTGACAAAGGCTCACAATGCATACAAAAAGAAATTCAGCATCTTCTTTGTGCAAAAAGCGGAATCCATTATCAACAGCCTTCTCGAAACTGAGATGTATTTCCTTTTCAGGGAGCCCTTCCCCATTACCGATATAATTATAGAAAATGAAAAAGTAAAAAATGCCTCTATACAACTTCCCTTTCCGATTAAACTTCCTGAGCATGTAAATCTGAGGGTAGCGTCCCTTGATACTATCGGTAGATTTATCTTCCCAGATATGTACGGCCATTATTATGTCATTGACAATGTCGATGGCAAGCTTCTCTTAGTTGACGGTCTGTATGCGAGGTCCCGGCTGGCTGGAGATGCATATCTGGCAGGGAAAAAACTTTATGCCTCCTTTACTGATGAAGCGATGTGTAAAAAAATTATCGATCCAGTAGATCAAATCAATATTGGTATTCTTCCGGGTTCTCATTCGGTGGAGAATTTCGAAGTTGGATTGTCGGGGGTCAGCGGGATTACGTTGATTGACATACGCTTTACAGAAACCATCAACCGGTTTCGAAGGCATTACAAGCAGGAACTCTTTTTAAAGGATGGCTTCTCAGCTAAAAATATTGGCGCCCGTTACCTTATTCAGCGGGACAATAAGGTCATCAATCTACTTGACGTGCTCTCGGGCCAAGTAATAGGAACCTACCATTCCGATGAAGGCTTCAGGGGATTTGTAGATGAGGCTATGGTGCTTTTTAATATGGAAATTGAGGTGGTCAAGGTAACTAAAGAAAATAGCAAAAAAGTGCAACGGATCCTTCTCTATTCTCCCATAGGCTTCTCGGGAAATTCGTATTTGAAGGTCTATGAAATGATCCCTGAAAATGTTAATGGCACTATCAGATTACGCTATTTAGAAATCGCCGAATGCCAGGATTATAATGGCAATGAAACCATTTCAGATTTTAAAATAACCTCCGGTGAAGACGTTTTGTATGATGCTATCCAACGTGGAGCGACCCTTCGCTTCCGAAACAGAGCCTTCAACTTTCTAGGCCACCAATATAAATAAGCCTCTCTCCTTTACAGCATAAATGAACAGGCAATCCATGCTTGGCTTTTCTATGATTCTGTGAACTTTGCTTTTAGTATATAGAAGCTCTTGGCTGCTAATTTTCCAATTCGTTTGGGTAATGAAAAAATGAATTATCTTGATTCATCTTCTTAATCATTAAGCTAACTCATCAGACCATTATGTTTCGTATTCTCTACTTGTTTGTGATTCTCTTGTTGTTAGATACTCCAACGCTGACAGCCCAGAAAACTTTTGGTGTCATCGAGTATGCCCCTGCCGATGCCTCTTTCGTCTTAAAGACCGTAAATGATTCTCTTTTGTACACACTCCAACGGATGGGTGGTGTCCAGCACTTTGTATATAATCTCGAGGATCCGGAGTTAAAATTTCTTCCCCTCAAAAGTTCGATGCCCGAAGAACATACGGCTGACTATGTGCTCTACTACACATTTACACTCTATGAAAACTATAGGCCGGAACTCAATATCAAAACTGACGGAACAACTTCCACCGCTTCTTTCAATTTGTCTACCCGTGCCGAAACCCGTTGCAAGTTTGTAGACCTGGTCACCAATACGGTTTTACTCTCCCGTATCAGTCCTATACAGGATGCCATACCCACCACTAACAACAACCTTGGCATGGGCGAAGCAGACGGTGTGTTTATA
>ERZ795061.3395-NODE-3395-length-13878-cov-7.830645_pt1 | contig 13878 bp, 14 predicted proteins | sample MGYA00375145_ERZ795061 | MGnify/ENA primary metagenome ERZ795061 (study PRJEB30190, sample SAMN05720144) | anaerobic digester metagenome | isolation source: active sludge of municipal wastewater-treating anaerobic digesters | place: USA | collected 2014-12-22 ... | reverse complement strand
CACTTTTCACTTTTCACTTTTCACTTTTCACTTTTCACTTTTCACTTTTCACTTTACTTCATCTTAAACAACCCATACTTCATCAACGTCTTAAAAATCCTAAGTCCATCGATGTTGCGAAGTTTTTTTCCTTCTCCTAAATTTCTGGGAAAATAACGGACCGGTACTTCAGCGATCCAGTTTCTTTGGAATCGTCCGCACTTTAAAATTAGTTCAGCTTCAAATCCAAAACGATTTTCACGCAGATTCAATTTTTCAAAAAGACTTTTGTCAAATAATTTATATCCACATGCAACGTCAGTGATATGGACGTCAATAAAAATTGAAGCGATCAATGTAAAAAGTTTGTTGAAGAAATATCTTTTAAATGATGATTGCGGACGAATGACTCCGGGCATGTACCGTGATCCATTAATGAATGGAACTTCAAGTTCTTTTTTTGCGATTAACATAGAAGGAATATCACGTGGAGATAATTCAAGATCGGAATCCTGGATCAGAAGAACATCACCTGATGATTTGCTTGCTCCTGTTCTTACAGCTGCGCCCTTGCCACTATTAACATCATGACGAAACAGTTTTATAAATTGTCGGTTGGGTGATAGCTCAATATATTCATTGACTCTTTCGTAAGAACCATCCTTCGAACAGTCGTCGACGATAATGATCTCATAACCTTCCAGAAATGCCGGATAATTTACCTTTTGTAATTCGTCTAAGACTTTTGTAACAAGTTCTTGCTCGTTATAAAGGGGGATTATTATGCTTAATTTCATGAAATGTCGGCGCTCGGGCGCAAATATATCCAAAATCAAGGAACCTGTCAGTTTAAAGAGTCCCTATTCGGAATAATTGACTTTATTCTTGTTTTTTCTACAGATAAAATTCGGACTTCATCCGCTTTATATGGGCTAATTTTCAAATTTTATGATAATTTTGACGCGAAATCAATTGACTATGGCACTGGATAAAAATGGCATCGCCAAGCGGATCGCCCGCGAAGTGAAAGATGGGTATTATGTAAACCTTGGAATCGGAATCCCGACCCTTGTTGCAAATTATATCCCTCAGGGAATGAATGTCGTTTTGCAATCAGAGAATGGTCTGTTAGGAATGGGCCCGTTTCCTTTTGAAGGTGAAGAAGACCCGGATCTGATTAATGCCGGAAAGCAAACGATCACAACAGTTCCGGGTTCTGCATTTTTTGATTCAGCAATGAGCTTCGGAATGATTCGCGCCGGGAAAGTTGACCTTACAATATTAGGTGCAATGGAAGTGAGTGAAACAGGAGATATTGCAAACTGGAAAATTCCCGGAAAGATGGTCAAAGGTATGGGTGGTGCAATGGATCTCGTCGCTGCTGCGAGAAATATCATCGTTGCTATGCAGCATGTAAATAAAGCCGGCGAATCTAAATTGCTTCCGCAATGTTCCTTACCACTAACAGGAATTCGTTGTGTTAAAAGAATTGTAACTGAACTTGCTGTTGTAGATGTATTACCTACCGGTGGTTTCAAATTGATAGAAAGAGCTCCGGGAATCAGTACTCAGGAAGTTATTAATGCAACGGCAGGTAAGCTTATCGTTGAAGGCGATATTCCCGAAATGGTCATTAACTAAAAAGTACTTCATACAATTTAAATTTTATAAAAAAGTTTCTTACAACAAAATTTCCAATGGGCGATTCAATCAAAACTCTTAGCGTTATTATTCCTGCTTACAATGAAGGCAAAACAATTCATCGAATCCTGGAACGAGTAATTGCTGTCGATCTCCATGGAATAAAAAAGGAAATTATTATTGTCAACGATTGTTCTAAAGATAATACTTTGGAAGCTGTTCAGAATTTTATTTCATCTCACAACTATACTAACTTACGTCTTGTAAGTCATGAAGTAAACAAAGGCAAAGGTGCTGCTATTCGTACCGGTATACAATCTGCAACCGGTAACTGGGTCATTGTTCAGGATGCCGATCTTGAATACGATCCACAGGAATTTAATATTCTACTTGCGCCGATCTTAAATGGATTTGCAGATGTTGTTTATGGCTCGCGGTTTATGGGCGGCAAACCGCATCGGATATTATTCTTCTGGCATTCTATCGGAAATAAATTCCTGACATTTTTGTCGAATGTTTTTACAAATCTGAATCTGACTGACATGGAAACATGTTATAAAATGTTCCGTGCCGATTATATAAAGCAGATCAATCTGAAAGAAAACCGTTTCGGTTTTGAACCGGAAGTCACAGCTAAAATTTCAAGAATTGAAAATGTGCGTATCTATGAAGTCGGTATTTCATACTACGGACGAACTTACGCTGAAGGAAAAAAAATCGGTTGGAAAGATGGTGTTCGTACACTTTGGTGCATTATGAAATACAATATCTGGGCAAAAAAATAATTTATCGGATATCTTCACAGAAAGCTTCTACCAGTTTCATTTCTTCTTTACCTATGTAATTATTTTCAGTCATCATTTCATAACAACGAATGAGATTGGCTAAAATATTTCTTTCTCCGCTTGCAAGATCAAGGTCTTCCAGTTTTTTACAAATTGTTTCATTGTTCAGATAGCCGGGGATCTCATCTTCGAAATCTTTGATCAGACTATGATCATTCCGTTCCTGCCAAACCGTTGAATTATGATATAACACCGGCCAGTCGCATGTCCATGCAATTCTTTGTGCAATAAAACTTCGCCAGATATCAGTCATGCGGAATGAACAGTAAGATGGTAAATACAAAAGCGGAAACGCTTCTCTGAACCATGTTGTATTCTGACTATTAAAAGGTGACCAGGCATTTTTTCCCAGAGCAAGCGAGTTATGCTGATCAAATTTTATCGGAAGTTTCAATGTCATTCTGTAAACAGCATCAACATCAGGATTTTCATCAGCCAGACCTTGCTGGATCGGACAACTTACATTTTGAATAATTGACTTAGGTTCATTTTTATTCGGTAAATGATGTAATGGAAATCCGCGTGGCCAGATATTTTCTTTTGAAAAAAAACTGTACACATTCACCCAACCGGAATTATTAAATACGTCGGCATTCTGAATTCTCTTTCTTTCATTCCAGAAAGTTTCATAGGGGAAATTATCGTCATCAGTTTCAATTATGACGTCATGATTTTTAGCAAGCAGATAACCTAGATTTTTTCTTGCATAATGTTTTTTCGGAAGAATTTTTGCAAGTCTGAATTCCAGCGCTTCCTGATCTTCGATAGACAGAAAACGGCAGCCATCAAGTTCAAATGTTGCCGGAGATTTTGTATCTCCGATAACAATGAAGTCAATGTTATTTGCTTTTGCACCTTGTGCATGTGCTTTCAATACTTCATTTGGGGAAGCAATTGATGTAATGATCAATGCCTTTTTTAGTATACTCATCAGATTGAAATGGAACGAAACGTTATTCTTCGCCAAAAGTAGTAAAGTAATGTTTCAATTGAATTGGTAATTGCTTTTTTTGAAACCCGTGGACTCGGGGCCTGATATTGTATTGGAATTTCTTTCGATGGATATTTCCTCAAAAGATAACGGATCTCTGTCTGATAAAAATGTGCTTTCGATTTCAATTCGTATGCTGTGAATTTTTCAACAATGTTTCTCTGAAACCCCTGATATCCGGAAGTCATATCATGCAATTTTGTTCCTAATAAAAGGTTTGATAAAATAGTACCTGTCTTTGAAAGGCTTTGTCTTTTAGCAGGAGAATCGCCCATTGAACCACCTTCTATGAACCGCGATCCGAACACACATTGCGTACCCTGATCCAGTGAATTCAGGATAATTTCTAATGAAGCCGGATCATGTGATAAACCTGCATCCATTTCAATAATAAATTCAGCATCGGAATTTTTTAATGCTTCTTTATAACCGCGGATATATGCATCAACAACATTTCTGTTTTCAGGAGCCCAGATCGTATGAAAACGTTTATCGTTTTCTGAAAGATGACGACACAATTCAAGAGTCTTGTCTTTAGAAACATTATCAACGATGAGAAAGACAGACCCACTTTTCAACATATCCAGTTCTTTCTGCAGTGCGGAAATAAAGGGATAAAAATCATGTTCTTCGTTGGCCATCGGTACTACAACAGCCCATTTTTTTGTCGGATTCATAGAAAGAATGAAGGCGACAAGTTAGTAAATTTATAATTGAAAAGAAGAAACCATTCCCGGAATTGCCTCTATTAAACGCTTTGTATATTCTGATTTTGGTGATTTGTATATGATTTCCGGACTGTCGATTTCTTCAATTTTTCCGCCATTCATAACAATCATTCTGTCACTCATAAATTTTACAATTGAAAGGTCATGTGAGATAAAGATGCAGGTAAAATTGAAATCGCGTTTCAGTTCATTGAGTAAATTCAAAACCTGTGCCTGAATTGAAGCATCCAGTGCAGAAACACATTCATCGCAGATTATAAATTCAGGTTGTGTTGCAAGCGCTCTTGCAATGCAAATCCTTTGCCGCTGTCCGCCACTAAATTCATGTGGATAGCGGTTGAAATGACTTTCATTCAGATTCACACGATTAAGTAAATCATATACTTTCATTCTTCGGATAGTATCATTCTCAAAAAGACCATGGACTTGCATAGGTTCCATGATCGCTTTTCCAATGGTCATTTTAGGATTCAATGATGAGTATGGATCCTGAAATATCATCTGAATATGCTTCCGCATTTTACGAAGTGATTGTCCTTCGAGATTTGCAAAATCTTTATTTTTGAAAATAACCTGACCCGATGTTGGTTCTATCAATCTCAGAATCGTTCGGCCGAGAGTAGTTTTACCACAGCCGGATTCTCCAACTAAACCCAGCGTTTCGCCGGGAAATACATCGAAACTTACGTCATCAACTGCTTTGATATATTCTGTTGTATTTCCGAATAAACCATTTCTAACAGGAAACCATGTACTCAGATTTTTTACCTGCAGAATTGGAGGTTGTGAAAATAATTTTTGACGTTGAATTTCGATTTCATTTTCGCTGACCTCAAGATTTTTTAAAGTGTCATTCACAAAAGTTTTAATTTCAGAAAAACTTCCGTCATTGTTTTCTTTCATAAAATCTGACAAAGTCGGCAAGCGGTATAAGCGTTTGTTCAACGGCGGACGACAAGCTAAAAGCGCTTTTGTATAAGCATGTTTTGGATCACTTAATATTTCGGCAGTAGTTCCACTTTCTACAATTTTTCCTTTGTACATTACAACTATACGATCTGCGATTTCTGAAATCACAGCAAGATCATGAGAGATAAAGATCATGCTCATGTTATATTCCGACTTTAACTGTTGCAACAGTTCCAGAATTTTTTTCTGTACTGTAACATCCAATGCAGTTGTCGGCTCGTCAGCAATCAAAATAGCAGGATCACAACTGATAGCCATGGCAATCATTACTCTTTGCTTTTGTCCGCCTGATAGTTCATGCGGATAAGCATCAAAGATCTTTTCGGCACGTGGCAATTTTACTTTTTCGAAAAGTTGAATAGTCCGCTGCTTTGCTTCTGACCTGGATAAATTTTTATGGATGATGAGTGCTTCAGCAACTTGTTTGCCACAGGAAATTACAGGATTGAGAGAAGTCATTGGCTCCTGAAAGATCATTGAGATCTCATTGCCGCGGAAATTTTCCAACTCTCTCTCAGAAATTTGAAGTAAGTCCACGGCCTGTTTATCTCTACCGAAAAAATCAATTTTTCCGGCTGTGATCGATCCATTATTGGAAAGCAGCCGCATGATTGAAAGAGCAGTAACAGATTTCCCCGATCCGGATTCTCCAACAATGCCAATCGTTTCGCTCCGGTTTATAGAAAAGCCAATATCATTGACAGCAACAACATCTCCTGCTTCAGTGGTGAATTTTGTACTCAGATTCCGGATTTCAAGTAATGGCGAGCTCATCGAATGTAAAAATAAGATAGTCTCGTTAATTATAATTGGTATAGGATTTTATTAATTAACAATTCCTAAAAACATTATCTTTACAGCCTATGCTAAAAGACATTCCGCAATTGATCGTTGAGAACATTGTAGTTGCAGTGGTCCGCGAAGAAGAAGAAGGCGAACAAGTTTGGAACGTGTACATAATCAATCTCTATGATAAAGAAATTGCCAGTGTACTGGTAAGTTCTGTTGGCTATGGTCAGTTTGAAGGAAGAGAAGTAAAAACAAGTGTCCTCAGACATTTAATCGGCGACATTTCTTCGAATGACTATGGAAAGATTGAACCAATTATGGAAAACTTATTTGGACTCAGCAATGAATTCTGGGTCAGCTTTCATATGAACGGACATATGTACGACAAGAAATATATTTTTCTGCCGGAGACAATTAAAGAAGAATATTTTGTGAATATACCGGTGATTAACCGTGCTGGGGTGATGATCCGATAAAAACCGGGAAAATTTTAACACTGAGGGCACTAAGTTCACAAGAAAGACCACTAAGTATTCCGTGTTCTTATTGTGAACTTAGTGCCCTCAGTGTTTATATTTTTCAGACAAACAAGTTCACTAAGTTTATAATTAAATTAATAGTTCCTTATTCACCAAAGGAAAACTCACTCTCTCCACCTGAGCAATCCGCATAAAGATTTCACATAACGTCCGGACATCCTTTTTACAGTATGTTACAATTCTTTCCAGGTCATTTTTTAACCAATAAGTTTCTCTTACCATACTTCCATCAAGATCATCCTTCGGAGTTGTAATATTAAAGACAGCGGCGAGCAAGTCAAGTGAAGTATACGATTTGTAGTCACCGAATTTCCAAAGCTCCATTGTATCAAGATGCCTTACTTCCCAGGGCTTTTTTCCTGCTATTTCAAGCATCGATGGAAGTGAGATTCCATGTATGAGCATCCTGCGACTGATATATGGAAAATCAAATTCCTTTCCATTGTGTGCGCAAAGTACTTTTGTATTCAGATAAAATTTGGAACTGATCAATTCTTTGAATGAAATTAAAATTGCTTTCTCATCATGCCCATAAAATTCTGTTTCATTATAGACCTGATCGTTGTCGAAGTATCCGCAACAAATGCAGACGATTTTTCCAAACTCTGAATAAATACCTGCACGGTCGTAGAACTCATATGGCATTTTATCTTCCTTAAAGTTCTCGCATTTCTTGTCCCACAACTTTTTCATTCGTGCAGGAACATCAGCATAGTCACGGTATTGAGGGACAGTTTCAATATCGATAAATAAAATATTCTGGATAACGGGTAGTGAATTCATCTGACAAAGATAAATTCATCGTAAGGGATTTGAAACCAATATATGATGGAACTTAAAATAGGAATTGTAAATTGGTTTGAAGGTTTGAAAGTTAACAGGTTTGCAGGTTCCGAACCTGAAACCTGCGAACCTGTAAACAATTTTACTCCAACGCTCCATCCAGATAAGCAAAAAGATCATCATAATGATTCCCCACTTTCTGTCCGCGCTTATGGCCTAAGCGTACCATAATGATTTGCTCATCCGGTATCACTGCAATATACTGTCCTAAAATTCCTCTTGCGTAGTATACTTTATGACCCTTGTGATCCATCATCCACCATTGCAGACCATAATAATCTGTAGACGCACCAAACTGATCCTTGATCATGTTTGGAGTGAGCATTTCATTTAAAAATTCTTTAGACACAATTTGTTTTCCTTCCCATCTGCCACTATCTAAAACAAGTTTCCCGACTTTTGCAAAATCTCTTGCGCTTGAATAGAAACAACAATACGATTTCTCTATACCATCATTATGATCGAGCGACCAGTATGCGGGTTGAGTTGCATGGATCGGCTTCCATAATTTTTCCGAAGCGAATTCTGAAATTGATTTTCCTGTAGTCTTGTTGATGATCAACGAAAGTAAAACAGTATTGCAACTCATATATTCGAAAACGGTTCCGGGGTCTTTGATGACTTTTAATTTCAATACCTGATGTTTCAGGTCATCGCCATAATATGCTTCTGTTGTTTTTGAAAATAAACTACTGTACGATTCATCCCAGTTAAGTCCGGAACTCATTTGCAGAAGATGCCGGATCTTCAAGGTTCCATTTCTCCCTTCAGAAAATTCAGGCAAATACTTTCCAACAGAATCGTCAAGTGAAAAATATCCTTCGTCATGGGCAATACCTGTTAGTAATCCAACAATACTTTTTGCAACTGAAAATGAATTACTCAATGTATTTGCTGAAGCATGATCCCAATATTCTTCATGAACAATTGAATCATTTTTAATTACCAGATATGCTACACTCTCATTTGCAGTTAAGGTTGCTTCAGTATTTTCATTCAATTTGGTTTTATTATACGATGTGGATAAGGTCCATGGAATACCGGCACTATCTGTTACCGTTCTTGTGTCAAACAAATTGATATCATCAATATCCGGATAAGTGTAAATAAGTGTTTTATAAATGAAAGTGTAACCGGAGATCCAGATTGCAATCATCGTACTCACCAGGATAATAAAAAATCCCCAGATGATCTTCGCCCAAAAAGGATTGCGCTTTTTTGTTTTGTTCATAGTCGCAAAATACTACTAAAATGATTGAATTTACCTTGAAAGGATTGTAAGTTTTAACATGTTGTTGTGTAATTCCATCGACCATATATTGTTTAAACTTTAAACAAAAAAATTACTCAACGACCCTACTAAAAAGAAAGTAAATTTCCCTACTTTCGCAACAATGACAAGGCTAAATAAGTTTCTAAGCGAATCAGGTTTCTGCTCCCGTCGTGAAGCGGATCGGATGATCGAGCAAGGACGTATACGTGTGAATGGAGCTATTCCTGAACTTGGGACTAAAGTTACAAGTGAAGATGAGATCACTGTCGATGGAAAACCATTGAATGCAAAACCTGAACTCGTTTATCTTGCATTCAATAAACCAGTTGGGATTACGTGCACGACGGATACGCATATAAAAGATAATATTGTCGATTTCTTAAACTACCCTTCGAGAATTTTTCCAATCGGTCGTCTCGATAAACCTTCTGAAGGATTGATCTTTCTTACTAATGATGGTGATATCGTAAACAAAATTCTTCGCGCTGGAAATAATCACGAGAAGGAGTATATCGTTACTGTCGATAGACCGATCTCTGCTGATTTTATCAGGCTGATGTCAGAAGGAATTCCAATCCTTGATACAGTAACGAAAAAATGTTTTGTGAAAATGGAAAGCAAATTTGTTTTCCGGATCATACTTACGCAGGGACTGAACAGACAGATCCGGAGAATGTGTGAAGCACTGAATTACGAAGTGACAAAACTAAAACGCATCCGGATAATGAACGTTTCTCTCGATGGAATCAAAACAGGGGAGTGGCGGTATCTTACTGCTGAAGAAATGGAGACAATTAATACGATGGTTGCGACTTCTAGTAAGACGGAAGAGGCGTCGCTTTTCGGAATGGATGATTAGAAAAAATTGTTTTTAACACTAAGATCACTAAAATTCAGCACAAGTGCACAAGTGATGCTACTAACATAAGTGTTCTTGTGACGAATTTTAGTGAACTTAGTGTTTTATTTTAATCCCATTTGAAAAAGTAATCCAATATTTTTTCTGAGTTTCAATTTCACTTCTTCAATATCAACTTTTCTCCCCAACTCTTTTTCCATCGATGTCACCTGCTTATCCGTAATCCCGCAGGGAATAATGTAGTTGAAATAATTCAAATCAGTATTTACATTGAATGCAAAACCATGCATTGTTACCCATCTTGAACAACGGACACCAAGAGCACAGATCTTTCTCGCGCGGATTTTATCTTCCGGATCAAGCCATACACCTGTCAACCCTGCAATACGTCCTGCTTCAATTCCATAATCTTTCAGAGTGAGAATTACTGCTTCTTCTAAAAATCTTAAATACTTATGAATGTCGGTGAAGAAAAAATCAAGATCTAAAATCGGATAACCTACAATTTGTCCCGGACCGTGATAGGTAATATCGCCACCACGATTGTTTTTGTAAAATGTTGCCTGTACAGATGGAAGATCATTTTCTTTGATGACCAGATTTGCTTCATCACCACTTCTTCCAAGTGTGAAAACATGCGGATGCTCACAGAAAAGCAAATAATGTTTTGGAGATTCCTGTTCTTCAACAGGAAGTTTTCTGTTGTTTACTTTTCTGTCAATAACTTCCTGAAACAACTTCTCCTGGTAATCCCACGCTTCCTTGTAATCTATTAAACCAAGATCACGGAAAATGACAGCGCGATTTTGCTGATCTTCCGTGATCGTAGTTAATGAATTTAAAATTTCACTCATTATATTTTCGACAATTCACCTTTCAGGTGATTGATGATGTTTACTTCCGTTGCATCAATTTGTTTTTTCTCAGCAAGCAAAACAGAAACCCAGTCAGTAAGATGAATCAGATAGATACTTCTTTCAACCTGCGATTTTCCTTTTGAATAACACTCACGCACATTCGCGTATTTTGAAAAAACATTTTTGCTGATCTCTATTCTTGATTGTGTTCTTGCATAATCATTGTCACTGCGAAGAATGATAACAGCAAGGTCTTCGTGCTTTTCAGTCCAGCCGACAAGTTCGTTGTGATTCATCTCAGGCAAAACATGATGCCAGCAAAGCATTTTAGAATTCTCATTGATCTGCTGACGGAAACGTGTTGCAACACCGTTATATCCATCTACTGCATAGATGACAGGAATTTTATTCATGAAAAATTCTGTAAGCGAATTCGCTTCTTTCAGAATAGCTGATTTTTCATTTTCTATTAATTCAATTGAAGTCTTTAATTCATCGATGATATGCTTTCCTGCAAAACCTCCTGCAACAAAAACGTAGAACAACTGCGTCAGTGAATATCCAAGACATGCACGTGGCGGTAATCCACCGGGAATCATAATGTGGTCCAGATTTTTTGCTTTTGCAATTTCGGCAACTTTTCCACCTGAAGTGATGCAAACAATTTTCGCATTCTTCTGCATTGCCAGTTCCATTGCCTGCAACGTTTCTTCCGTATTTCCGGAATAGGAGCAAACGATCACTAACGTCTCATCATTTACAAATGCCGGTACGAAATAATCTTTATTGACAGTAATAGGAACTTTGCATTCATTGAAAACTATTTCAGCAACGATCGTTCCGCCAATACCTGACCCGCCAAGACCTGTGATCAGAATATTCCGGATCTCTTTTGCAGGCTTTGTCATTGAAAATTTCTCACCAATTCCAATCGCCTCTTTAAGCTGCCCCGGAAACTGGTCTACCAGTGATTTCATATCGCTCATATTGTTCTTTTATTTATTTGTAAAAATACACTTTTGAATTTGACCTTCGAAATTTTGAACCTGAAATCATGAAAAAACTCAGGAAACAGGCATTCGTACGGTAAATTTGTTTCATGGTTCATTAAATATTGAAAATAATGCCATATCCCCATGTTCTCAGATGTATCACATTCGAAAAAAATCCAAATCAACCATAATCCCAGATGCACATTTCGAATAAACCAAATCAGCCATGTTCCTAGATGCACATTTCGAATAAACCAATCCGCTATGATCCCAGAGGGATCAAATATCGGTAGAAAAACGGCATTGCCGTTCGAATCGATCCCGGAGGGATCGTATATGATTTGGAACGACAATGGATTTTATTAAAATCGACATTTCCATTGCATTGATTTATATGACCCCGCTGGGGTCATGGTGTTTCGCATTTTTATTTTTCTACCGATATGTGATCCCTCTGGGATCATGAGTGATTTTGATTTTCTATCAAGACACGAAGGATCTCTGCGGATTTTCTGCGCATTCTGCGCAACTCTGCGGGAAAGAATTCTGGTAGTAATTACTCCTCAGACTTTCAAATACTTCAACCGAAATTTTATCTTTGCACCACGAAATACACAATTTATGGAATTGAATGAACAGGAATTGATCCGCCGCCAGAAACTGGAGGAATTGCAACAACACAATATCAACCCGTATCCGGCTGAACTATGGCCGATAACACATACTTCCAAGGAAATGCTTGAAGGCTTCGGTACAAATCCAGATGCCTACAGAGAAGTTTCTTTCGCAGGAAGAGTGATGAGCATTCGAGATATGGGCAAAGCTGCCTTCGGAGTTTTGCAAGACAGCATTGGCCGGATCCAGATCTATGTGAAACGTGATGATATTTGTCCGGGCGATGATAAATCGGATTACGATTTTCTTTTCAAGAAAATGCTCGACATGGGCGACATCATTGGTGTGAAAGGATATGTGTTCGTTACAAAAATGGGCGAGACAAGTATTCATGTTCAGAGTTTCAAACTTCTGAGCAAAGCGCTTCGTCCGCTTCCTGTTGTGAAGAAAGATGCTGATGGAAATATTCATGATGCATTCAGCGATCCTGAAATGAGATATCGTCAGCGGTATGTCGATCTTATCGTGAATCCTCAGGTTCGTGAAGCATTTGTAAAACGTTCGAAGCTTACTAATTCTATGCGTGCTTTCCTGAATGAGAAAGGCTACATGGAAGTTGAAACTCCGATTCTTCAGCCGCTCTATGGGGGTGCTGCTGCGCGTCCGTTCAAGACGCATCACAATACTTTAGATATGACTTTATATCTAAGGATTGCAAATGAATTATATCTGAAACGACTGATCGTTGGCGGATTCGATGGCGTATATGAATTTGCAAAAGATTTCCGCAACGAAGGAATGAGTCGTTTTCATAATCCGGAATTTACGCAGGTAGAATTGTATGTTGCATACAAAGATTACGAATGGATGATGAACTTAGTTGAAGAAATGGTCGAGCGTGTTGCTATCGATACCAATGGCACAACAGAGATTCAGGTTGGTGAACATATCATCAGTTTCAAACGTCCATGGAAACGATTTACAATGTATGAAGCGATTGCACATTTTACAGGAATCGATATTACTGAGATGGACGAAATTGCTCTTGCTACTACAGCGAAGGGTCTTGGTATTCATGTCGACAATACAATGGGCCGCGGAAAAATGATCGATGAAATTTTCGGTGAGCATTGCGAAGGAAAATTAATTCAACCGACATTCATAACGGATTATCCTGTGGAAATGTCGCCGCTTGCAAAAAAGCATCGTTCAAAACCCGGACTGGTAGAGCGTTTCGAAGCTATCTGTAATGGCAAAGAAATTTGCAATGCCTTTTCTGAATTAAATGATCCTATCGATCAACGTATGCGTTTCGAAGAGCAAAATGAATTAGGAAAACGTGGTGATGAAGAAGCAATGCAACTCGATGAAGATTTTCTCCGTGCACTGGAATTCGGTATGCCACCGACAGCTGGATTGGGAATTGGAATCGATCGTTTAGCTATGGTGATGACGAATTCTGCTTCAATTCAGGATGTGTTGTTTTTCCCGCAGATGAGACCGGAGCGTGTGGAGCAGGATTGATTTGACTATAGACTTACTTTTAAACTTACTCTTAAACTAAATTTACACTTAATGTAACTTTAGTCACAGTCAGTTAAGAATATAAACAGTAATTTTGCAGTATAAATCAAAGCCATCCTGTTATCTAAAGATAATAGGAGTAGACACTTTAAAATAACACGGGACAGCGTCCCTAGCCTCTCATGAAAAAACTAGCTATCTTATTCCTCATTGCATTTGTTCAATTCGCTTGCGGACAAAACACTGCAACAACAATTACTCCCGAAAATTTCAAGAAGGAGATCGAAGATTCAACAGTTGTTGTTCTTGATGTAAGAACACCTGCAGAATATTCAGAAGGCCATATTGCAAATTCGGTCAACATCGATTATAACGGCGATGATTTTGCTTCACAACTCGATGGTCTTGATAAAAATAAAAAGACCATCGAGTTG
>ERZ795061.3391-NODE-3391-length-13897-cov-10.285797_pt1 | contig 13897 bp, 17 predicted proteins | sample MGYA00375145_ERZ795061 | MGnify/ENA primary metagenome ERZ795061 (study PRJEB30190, sample SAMN05720144) | anaerobic digester metagenome | isolation source: active sludge of municipal wastewater-treating anaerobic digesters | place: USA | collected 2014-12-22 ... | reverse complement strand
CTTGCGCTGGAGATAGGTGATTCGGTGGTAACTGCCATTGATGTTAGCGAGGAGGCTCTGGTCTGTGCCCGACAAAATGCCGCTTCATTAAAAGCAAATGTTAATTTTTTTAAGCTCGACATCCTGAACGAAGAGATAAAATCACAGTATGATTTAATTGTTAGTAATCCGCCTTACATTTCAGTTCAAGAAAAAAGCCGGATGAACAAAAATGTACTGGATTATGAACCTCATCTGGCCTTGTTTGCCCCGGGTACAGATCCGCTTGTCTTCTACAAAGCCATTGCACTTAAAAGTAAAAAAGCGCTGGCGGGCGGTGGCTCACTTTGGTTCGAACTCAATGAGCATTTTGGAGAAGACGTAAAAGTTATTTTAGAAGAACAGGATTACAGAAAAGTGCAGATCCTGAAAGATCTGGATAACAAAGATAGGATAGCCGTTGGACATCGAACCACAGACCCCGTTTATTAAAGTCCATTCAACTTAATTCCTCCCCGATCCAAAACGAATGATTTGATTTAAATACAACCATTCCATCTTTTTCAGTCTGAAAGAATCCAGAGGCAAACTCAGAAAATTCGGATTTTATAGGGTCTGGTAACAAATACAATTTTGAAGCGACCGAGACCCATTTTTCAAAATGCCCTGTCTTAATCCAGCGCCAAAGTCTATTCTCAACAAACACCTCTACATCAAGACCCGCAAATGATTCGACTTTGGTGAGATCTTCATAGCTGGCAAGTAAGCAATTCACCGAATTTGCCTTAGATGTAGTAAGAAAATGAAATGCAGTCATCAATGGGTCGTCACCGGGATTGTAGGAAAGAAATTTAACCGGGGCCTGATCAACAAGCTTGTTTTTCCAATGCTCAATCTCATTCAAAGGGGTAAGAACAACATCTACTTTAATACCCCACCCAAGAACAGTATCAACCTGATCGGCCAGCACAATTACTGTTGGCATCCATTCCAATAATTCCTGAACCTTATCAAATGAAATTGCGTGAGCATTCAGAATCAGCAAAGCAGGTTCCTGATCCTCCCGAACAATGTGATGACTGGACATTTATTTTTCGAAGAAACAAACGGAGCCGCCTACCCAGGTCTTATCCTTATTGAATTTAACCCCAATCATCTCGCCACGGCTCAGTCGGGCAAGGTTGGTAATTAATTGTGGACGTGCAGAAACTTCATCCCAAAGAAATAATAACCGGATTTCAGTTTTAACAAGGCCATCTGGCGCCTGAACAACCGGCTGATAATGAACTTTGCGCTGAAGCATATAGTTTTTACGCTCTGCGTGCGGTATATTAAGTATGTCTTCTTTTGTTACATTGAAAATTACACCAGTTCCTGAAAACGAGAATAACGGTTTGAGTACATACTTATCAAGATCAGCTGGTAACGTTTCGTACTCATTCAGAAACTTACATTCCGGAACTGCGCTACTTTTCAAGAATGGCATGGTGTACTTACTGATGTAAAAAAACCAATTGGGATGTCCGGCCCACTCCACATCTACATCTTCCGTTAAATGAAAGTCCGTTTTCAAATCTGTTTTCCCTACCAATTCATCGAAAATCACACGATTGTAAATTCGATGGATTGGAACTTCAACACCTTTCCTTTTGTAAAAGAGTTTACGGTTGCGAATAATCACATCTCCTAAATGAACAGGCTCTATGCCGAGATGAAGCTTGGTAACCAGAAAGTCGATGGCAGTATTTTGCTTCATCGGATCGATCTCCAGTAAGACCACATTCTCCGGATCATGGGTACCCACAATTGCTTTTCCTAAGCGCTCCCAATAAGCCTCAGATGTTGAGCCAAAATGAAAATCAAGATTTTGAGGAATCCGGTAATGCTGACGAAACTTGTTTCCTAAGAAATCCTGATAGCCGAATAAGGATGGAAAACCCTGGAGCTCGATCAATCGGGGCACCAGTTCATTGCTTCCATCTGTACATACAGCAAAGTCCAGGGCAAGAAACATTGTATGAGCATCTTCATTAGGCACCCGTACAGAATCAGGTAGCGCACCTTTCATGCGCTGTTTAAAATCCGGTAAGACAATGAAATCAATAATTTCATCGGCAGCTTTTAGCAGTTTTGCTTTAAAGTCATTACCCACAAAAACTGGACTCTCGGCTACCCGGAAAGTTATTTTGTAATTAAACTCACGATCAAGGTCAGCCAAAAAATCGTGATACTTCTGCTCGGTAAATTGTTGATTAAAAAGTTGTCGGGCCGATGCAATCATAACGGCACAGAGCTTAGGCGATGACTGAGGGCCGTCATTAGGAATCTCGGGACTATGGTTGAATAGGTTAGCATGATCTTATCAGGATCATTCAGGTGATCTAACATCTCCCAATATTTTTTCTCGCCATGCTTTTCAATAACTAACTCCTTTTTGTCTTCACGCAACAAGTACATGCGCATACCCACAGCATCAGCCTCCGGGTGAAACTGCATGCCTATAAAGGCTTCATCAAAGCGGATAGACATGACTGCGCGTTCCAAGTCCACATGCGGACGATATTTTTCAATACACAGTATCGCCCCGCCTTCGGCTTCTATTCTTTTCTGGCTAGGCTGGGTAATTTGATAATCTCTGGAGTCTACAGCCCACATAGGATCATTTAAGGAACGATACAGTGGATCATGATGGCCTTCAAAAGTTTTGTGCACCGGCATTACACCAAATGATGTGGACTTACGCTTTGATACAACTCCATACTTGTAGTGCCTGCAAAAAATCTGGAAACTATGACAAATCAACAAAACGTGCTTCTTGTTTTCAGGATGCTGCTTATTATGATGCCTTATAGCATCCATCAAACCAAAATACTTACGCTCCCATAAGGAGTCGACAGTATCCAGCGGACTGCCCGGACCTCCGGAAGAAATGTACACGTCAAAATTAAGATCAGGGACTTCAGCTTTGAGGCGAACATCAAAAATCTGATATTTTACCATCAGGTGACAATCTGCTTCAAACTCTTCTATCAGTTGCCGAATGCCACGCATTCCCTCGTTGGCAACACCTTCATAAAGATCCAGTACGGCAATATTTATCTGATTTTCTGCTGACACTTTTTCAATCTTATAATCCCCTCACCGTTTCGTCCGTAATATAATCAACCACTTTTTCCAGGTTGCCCGTGGCATTAAAAACAGCCAGTTGGCGGTCGGCCCCGGTTCCGTATTCTAATATGGTGCGAATATAATTAATGTGGTTACGGCTGCCAAGGTCGTCCACTACATCATCAACAAAATCAAGCAATTCAAGAATCAGTACACGTGTATCAACTTCTATTTGCTTTCCAAAATCAATAAGTCGTCCATCCAATCCATACCGCGAAGCCCGCCACTTATTTTCGTTAATGAGCGCCCGGGTGTACATTATAAAACTCATGTTCTGCAGCCGCAACTTATAGAGCTTAACAACCAATGCCTGAAACACTGCGGTGATTGCAAGGGTTTCCTCTACGCGCATGGGTACATCACAAATTCTGAATTCGATTGTATCGAAAAACGGATGCACGCGCACATCCCACCAGATTTTCTTGGCATTATCAATGCAATTGGTTTTGATAAGCAGGTTTACATAGTTTTTAAAATCATCCCAGCTTTCGAACCGATCGGGAATGCCTGTGCGGGGAAACTTATCGAAAACTTTTGTGCGGAAAGATTTGAAACCGGTATTCCTTCCCTCCCAGAAAGGTGAGTTGCAGGAAAGTGCATAGATATGAGGCAAAAAATACCGCACCGTATTCTGAATATGAATGGCCATGTTCTTATCCTGTATTCCCACATGAACATGCAATCCAAAAATTAAATTGGAACGAGCGGCCTCTTGCATCTCTTGTACAATTTCATCGTAACGAGGATTGGGCGTAATCAACTGCTTACTCCAATGCGAGAAGGGATGCGTACCCGCTGCACCAATTTTAAGACCCAGCGAGCCTGCTACTTCTGAAACAATTTTTCGAAGGTCCTTTATTTCCTTATAGGCCTGATCAACATCTTTACAGATACCCGTACCAACCTCAACAACAGCCTGATGCATTTCTGCCTTTACACTGTCCTTTATGATATTTGAAGCCAGTTCCACAATCTTCTGGTCATGCGAAGTTAATTCGCGCGTTTGCGGATCGATGACCATGTACTCTTCCTCAACTCCCAACGTAAATTTTTCCATAAGCCAACTAATTCCTGTAGCGAGAGATTACTTCTTTGCTGATTTTGTTTTGGTAGTTTCCCTTTTGGGCTCGGCCTTAGTCTCTGGTTTTTCTTTTGAAGGTGCTTTTTCAAAAGATGCAACGGCATTGGTTACATAAGTACCCCAGGTCAGGTTATCCTTTCCTGGCTTTTGAGTTTGGGCGCGTTCAACGGCCATCTTCGATGCGTGTTCAACTACCCAATCAAAATTTTCCTGACCTACTGATGTAACCTCGGCATCCGGTGCCGGATTACAGAAATCAATCGCGTAGGGAACCCCGTTCCGCACGGCCATCTCTACTGTATTAAAATCATAGCCCAGTGCATTACACAAGTCAAGCACATAATCATGTACTTTTTTCAACAGCTTTTCTGAGGCCGGACCATTATTACTTTGGTAGCGCAAATGATGTGGATTGCGTGGCTCATATTGCATGATGCGCACATATTTTCTGCCAAGGCAATAACAACGAAAATAGTCTTCAAAAATAATTTCTTCCTGTAGCATCATTACCAATTGATTGGTTTCGCTATAAGCCTTAAAGAAATCATCCCTGTTATTTAGTTTGTAAACACTTTTCCAACCACCACCAGCATGAGGTTTCATGTAAGCAGGCCAGCCGATATGGTCAAAAATCTTTTCCCAGCTTAATGGAAATTTCAGGTTAGCAAACGAAGCTTCCCCAGTATCCGTAGGGCGTTCATGGGAAGGTAGTAATACAGTTTTTGGGACTGGCACACCCAATTTTACGGCTAACGCATTATTAAAAAACTTTTCATCAGCACTCCACCAAAATGGGTTGTTGATAACGGCAGTACCCGATATCGCTGCATTTTTCAGATAGGCTCTGTAAAATGGAACATCCTGCGAAATGCGATCGATAATCACGGCATACTCCGTAGGCTCACCCTGAGACACCATGTCAACCAGTACAGGTTCTGCTTTAATATCTTTCAATCCCATCTTGTTAATTCGTTCAACAAATGCTTCGGGGAAAGATCGTTCCATGCCATGCAATACGCCTATTTTTTTCATAACTCTGATTTTAGTTTTTGATTCTTAATCTCAATTAGTAACTCTTCAAATTTTGCCGTTTCCGTTAAATGTGGATTATGGGCCGAATGCGCAAACCAAGATAGTTTTTTTTCCTCGCAAACAACCTGTTGATAATAAGATTCTGCCAGTTTAAAATAAGTCTGGTAATCACTGCTGCCGATAAGAAAATATACAGGACACTTAAGCACTGGGGCAAATTCCAAAAAATTAGTTCGTGAAGCTTCGTTGAATAAGGTTAACCAGGTTGCTGACCACTGATCTACTCTTTCCAACGTGGGTGTGGTAGAATTCATGAGTTTGCTTAACCACTTTCTGTGATAATACAGCTGGGTTCCGTTTTTGAAAGGCACCTCTACCTGAGCAAGTTCTGACAACGCCTTTTGATTATTCTCTTTAGCTGCATTATCCTGAAGCACCTTTAAAGAAATGCGTTCACTCTCCAGCTGATTTATCATTGGACTCAGGGCAAAGTATCCCTTTAACAACTCAGGTCTTTCGGCAGCCACACGAAGACCGAGATAACCACCCCAGGAGTGACCAACCAAATAAATTTTTTCCTGCCCGAACCTGTTGCAAAGAAATTTTATAACCTCTACTGCATCGCTAACAAAAAGGGAAACAGATAGGGCTGCCGGTGACTTGTTCAATACTGCAGTTTGCCCACTTTCCCGCTGGTCCCACATCACAACAATAAAATGCTTTTGCAATTCTTTGGTAAAGCGATCAGCATAACTCATCACTGAATTTCCGGGGCCACCATGTAAAAAAAGTAAAACGGGTGCCTGATCATCAACTCCCTGAAATTTTATCCATTGTTTAATCCCACCAATCTCAACTGCCTCGCTACTGTTTATTGCAGCGCTAAACGTTAGTGGCGCTGCCAGAATGAAGAATAAAAAAAGGCAGACACTCCTTTTCATTTGATCAAAGACAGATAATGAGGAAACATTTCGCGCCAGGCTGGCCAATCGTGGGGAGCATTTTGACGCACATCCAGCCAGTAGTTCATTCCTTTATTCTGCAGAATGTTGGCCATTTTTACGTTGGCATCCCAACACATATCCTGAGTGCCCGTTCCCAACACCACATACATATCGTAGAAATAGGGATTGTTTGCACTGGGCATATAATCGGGCGGGTTGTTGAAATAGACGTTATCATCATAATAGCCATCCATTTGATCTTTAATATCAAAGGCAGCCCCCATATTGAAAACATACTTCACAACTTCCGGATGTTTAAACGCAAAGTTTGTAGCGTGGTACCCACCAAAGCTACAGCCCGCGGTAGCAACTCGTCCTACTCCGGTTTCGCGCTGCGCGAGTGGTACCAATTCTTCCAGGATCATCGCATCATACCACATGTGATTTCGAACCCGATCCGCAGGATGGATATTTTTGTTATACCAACTCGCTTCGTCAATTCCATCCGGGCAATAAATTTTTACAAGGCCCTCATCCAAAAACCAATTCACGCTGTCAATCAGTTTGAAGTCTTTATTCTCATTAAAATGACCCATCGAGGTGGGAAATAAAATGACCGGATACCCCCGGGTACCAAAAGAAAGAACTTCAATGTCCCGGCTTAAGCGCGGAGAGTACCATTTGTGATAATGTTCGTAAGGCATATGGATTCAATTAAACTCCTATTTTTGCAAGCGTAAACTGCTTCAAAGTCGGAAATGCCCATTAAAATAACTATCTAAATTAATTATTTGTCGTCCTTGTCCACTGCCCATCATTATCATCTCGAAAAGCTTACCGATATACATTCTAAACTACTTGAGCGGGATACGGTAGTAGATATTTTTCTGCCTTTTCAATATAAAAAAGCAGGAAAATACTATCCGTTGCTTATTCTCAATGATGGACAGGACAGCGAAGCTATCTGCCTGAAAGCAACCCTTGAAAAATTAACCCACAGCCGGGAGATTGAGGATGTTATTGTGGTTGCTGTATATGCCGGAGACCGGATGCAGGAATACGGTGTGGCTAACAAGCCAGATTTTAAGAAACGAGGCTCACGGGCTAAAAACTACAGTCGCTTTATCATGACCGAGCTGATTCCCTATCTGGAGTATCAGTATTCAATTTCAAAAGAATCTCAGCATAGGGTTATAGCTGGTTTTTCGCTGGGTGGACTTTCTGCCTTCGATATTGCCTGGCATCATGGCGACTATTTTGGAAAAGTTGGCGCTTTTAGCGGATCGTTTTGGTGGCGCAAGCGCGATTCAAAAAGTCGATTTTATTCAGAATACTATGACCGGATTATGCATCAGCAAGTTCGGAGAGGCCGGTTTAAGCCAGGACTGAAATTCTGGTTTCAGGCGGGATTGAAAGACGAACATAGCGACCGCAACAAAAATGGTGTAATAGATTCGATCGATGATACTCTGGATCTAATTGTTGAGTTAACCAAAAAGGGCTATAGACCCTTTCATGATATTCATTACCTGGAACTAAAAGACGGAGAACACAATTTAAAGACCTGGGGCGAAGCCATGCCGCATTTTTTAACCTGGGCGTTTGGAGTTAAATAATTATCAACATGCAAAATTCAATTGATACGGTCATTTTCGATTTAGGCGCAGTACTTATCGATTGGAACCCACGCCATCTCTATCGAAAGATTTTTAAAACCGAAGAAGAGATCACCTGGTTTCTGGAAAATATCTGCACACACGACTGGAATGAAAAGCAAGATGCGGGCCGTTCGTTTGAAGAGGCTACGGAAGAATTGCTTATAAAATTTCCGGAACACGAACACCCAATCCGTGCGTGGTACGATCGCTGGCAGGAAACGATCAGTGGCCCCATACAGGATACAGTGGATATTCTTAAACAGATTAAGGAACAGGATCAGCATCGGTTGTATGCCTTAACTAATTGGTCGGCACAAACTTTTCCCTGGGCACTTCAGCAGTTTGAGTTTCTTTACTGGTTTGAAGGCATTGTGGTTTCTGGTCATGAAAAAACCAGAAAGCCTTTTCCGGAATTTTTCCAGATTCTATTTGATCGCTATAAAGTGAATCCAAAAACTGCGCTGTTTATTGATGATAGTCAGCGTAACATTGATGGAGCATTGGCGGTTGGGTTGCCTGGCATTCACTTTAAAACTCCTGAACAATTAAAAAGCGATTTGCTTAAACTGGGCGTTTTGCGTTAAGCTATTTTTACACACCCTGTTAATCTAAATATCCGTGCCAGTACGGATAGCAGAAGAATTTTTGGATTCTTAACTTTTCACAAAAAATTATGACTCTGAAAGGAATATGCTTCTACATGTGCCTGATTGCATTCGTGCCTGCATTTGCACAGTTGGAAAGCAACCCTGGTAAAAATAAAAAGATTGGATTCACCAATGTTCATGGAGATTGGGTGATACAACCCATTTATGATGAGGCCGAGGAATTTGATGATTACGCATATGCCTTTGTAAAACTAAAAGGTAAATGGGGCCTTATCGATCAACAAGGAAATACCGTTCTGCCTTTCGAGTACACTAAAGCCTATGCTGATGAGTTAGAAAATGTGAGGATTGTAATGAAAGGCGCTCGATATGGATTGGTAAACCTTGCTACTGGGAAAGAATCTCTTCCATGTATTTATGAAGATCTGTATTACGCAGAGTCACTTTACGACTTACCTCAGGTGATCGTAATCGTAAAAAATAAAAAAGCCGGGATAATAAACTTCGCAGGACAAGAGATTGTAGCCTGTCAGTTTGATACTGGCAAGGAGCCTTTTTTCTCGCTTGAATCTGGATTCTTTCGGGTAAAACAAAACTCACTGGCCGGAGTTATGGATAGCAAGGGTAACCTTGTAGTGCCTTGTCAGTTTGATGATGTGGAAATTTCATTAAGCCAAGACAGTACTTTTAATACAAAAAGTAAAGGGCGCTTTGGTTTATATTCATTTAGCGGTGAGGAAATCGTTGCCCCGATCTCAGAAAATGAAATTGAATTTGCCTACGAAAATACCTACGCCATTATATCGCAAAAGAAAAAATATGGTGTTATTGACCGGACAGGTAAACTAGTCGTGCCGTGCACATTCCCCAGCGATGATGATGCTTATCTTGAATTAGAAAAGATACTAACCCCAAAAAATTAAAATCACTTTTTGAAATTGACAATGCATCTCTCAATGATATCGCAGCAGTCATGCAACTGATCTTCATTGATTACCAACGGGGGCGCCAGCCGGATAATATTTCCATGTGTGGGTTTAGCCAGCAATCCGTTTTCAGCAAATTTTAGACACAAATTCCACGCTGTTTCACTCTGCGGTGAATCATTAATCACAATGGCATTGAGTAATCCTTTGCCTCTGACCAATGTAATCAAATTCGATTTCTCCTTGATGGCATTCATCCGGTCTCTGAAAAGGGAGCCCATTCGGTCCGCGTTTTCAGTGAGGTTTTCGTTCTTTACAACGTCTAATGCAGCCATCACAACTGCAGCGGCCAAGGGATTTCCGCCAAAGGTAGAACCATGTTCTCCGGGTTTTATAACTAACATGATTTCATCATCGGCAAGCACTAAAGAAATTGGAAGTACTCCTCCTGAAAGTGCTTTACCCAGAATCAATAAATCAGGACGAACTCCTTCATGATCAGAAGCCAGCATTTTACCGGTGCGGGCAATGCCCGTTTGAATTTCATCCATCATCAGCAATACGTTGTACTGCTTGCATAAATCGGCTGCTGCTTTAAGATAACCATCTTTAGGTACATACACTCCAGCCTCGCCCTGAATCGGCTCAATCCACAATCCGCAAACATTTAGATTAACGAGTGCTTTCTGCAAAGCCGCAACATCATCATAGTCAACAATCTCAAACCCCGGCATAAAAGGTCCAAAGCCTTTGCGTGCTGAAGGATCAGTAGATGCCGAAATAATAGTAGTTGTGCGACCATGAAAATTTTTCTTCACAGCAACGATTACTGCTTCGTTATCAGGAATTCCTTTTTTTGTGTAACCCCATTTGCGGGCAAGCTTAATGGCCGATTCATTGGCTTCGGCCCCGCTGTTCATGAAGAGAGCTTTATCATAACCGAATAAATCGCATACATATTTTTCGGCTACACCAAGCTTATCATTATAAAAAGCGCGCGAAGTAAGTGTAAGTTCTTTCGCCTGATCGATTAATGCATTAATAATGCGTGGATGACAGTGACCCTGATTTACTGCGCTATAAGCAGAGAGAAAATCATAATAGCGCTTTCCCTCAACATCCCATAAATAAACACCCTCGCCCCGGTTTAAAACCACCGGTAGCGGGTGATAATTATGTGCCCCATACTTTTCCTCTAAGTCAATCGCCTCCTGGCTGGATGTAATTGTAGATACCATATAACTGAAATTCAATGAGTTTCAAAGTTAGTCATTTGGCTACAAAGCGCCTAAAAATGCACCTTGTACCCAAATTGAAATGAACTAACTTTGCTTGGTAAAACAGCATTGCGGGGTATGGAATTCTCAACCGATTCGATTAAAAGATTATTTGAAAACCTGAAGACGATCGGTCTTTTTGGAAGAATCTTTCAATGGAGCGGGATTAAGTCGCAACTTGTTGAAGCTAACGGAGAACTTCAGCGGATCATTTCGGTAAGCGAATCTTTAAAAACCGAGAATCTCAAACTTGAGAATTCCATTTCCATCGAAAGATCAACTTCAAAAAACTTTCAGGATGCGACCAATCGGTTAACAACTGAATTGGAGGTTCTCAAAAACACGTATGCTAATCAAACAGATCGTATTGAAGCGCTACAAAAAGAGACAGCTTCTCTTCTTGAAAGAAATAACCAGTTTTTAAAAAGAGGAACCGAATTATCTTCAGAGTTAATAGTTACAAAACAAAAAATCGAAAGCCAGGAAAAAGAAATTCGGGAATTGAAGGATGAAAACAGCCGTTATAAAAACGAAACTGACTCCAGGCGGCAGGAACACTCCAATGCAGTTGCATCCCTTAAAGAGATTCAGCAAAAAATTCAGCAAGACCGACAGTATGAAGTAGAAAGCCGAACGAAAGCTGAAATTGAACGGATTCGAAATTTAAAAGCAACCTGGCTTGACCACGAAGAGCGTGTAAAAAACAGGATTCGAACTATCTGCAATAAAACCGGCATTGAGTATGTCGATAAAGTTCCCTTTAAAGGGAAACCAGACAACACACTTAGGATCAATGATGAGTTCATAATCTTTGATGCGAAAAGTCCGGCCAGCGATGATTTATCAAACTTTCCATCCTATATAAAAGCGCAGGTTGAAAGCGCTATTAAGTATGTGAAAGAAGAAGATGTAAGGCGTGAAGTTTTTTTAGTGGTACCAACAAACACCATTGAACTTTTGGACACCTTTGAATATAAACTTCCTGATTACACAGTCTATATAATCACACTCGATTCGTTAGAACCCATCATGCTTACGCTTAAGCGCATTGAGGATTATGAATTTGCAGAACAGCTGAGTCCGGAAGAACGTGAAAATATTTGCCGCGTGATTGGCAAGTTTGTGCATCTCTCCAAGCGCAGAATTCAAATTGATGGTTTTTTTGCGAAGCAGTTTTTTGAACTTGTGTATCGTAGTGAAGCAGATTTATCCAAAGATATTTTAGAAAAAGTGGCTGAGTTTGAAAAGTCTGAGAAACTAAACCCTCCGCAGGAGAAAAGAGCCCGGCAGATCAGCACAAAGGAGTTAGAAGCTGATTCAGAAAAAATACAAAGCGAAGCTTCGCAAAAAGGTATTGCCGTTCAGGACGGATTATTAATAAAAGAGATCAATAAATTGCCACTTTATTCCAATATTGAAACCGATAAAAATCAAGCTGATTTATTTAACTAACTATCTATTTATATGAAAAACCTGTTCTACATTTTCGTTGGCCTGTTGTTACTTTCTTCATGTGCCTCCACTAAAACTTCCAAAGCACCTTCCCCAACCGGCAATTGGGATTATACAATTACCGGAACGCCCGAAGGAGATTTTTCTGGTGTACTCACCATTTCAGAAGTAGACAAAACATTAAGCGCGAAAATGGCAAGCAACGTAGGCGACCTTGTAATCGACAAATACCTGTACAACAAGGAAACAATGAAAATGTCTGGCGAATTCTACTATTCAGGAGCGCTGGTTTTGTTTGATGCCGTGCTGGCCGTGGATCAAATTGACGGAGCCATGTCAACCTCAGGAATGAACTTTCCATTTAAAGCTACGCGCAAAAAGTAATTTGCATGAAGCTTACCGCAGATAACAAACTTAAGAAACTCATTGTCGTTGGCGATCGGGTATTGATACGGCCTGCGAAAGAATCTGAAAAAACGGAGAGCGGATTATATCTACCACCCGGAGTTCAGGAGAAAGAGAAAATCCAAAAGGGATATGTTATTAAGGTTGGGCCTGGGTACCCCCTGCCTATGCCGGCCGATGAAGACGAACTCTGGAAAGGGAAAGAAGATCTGATAAAATATTTGCCCTTGCAGGCGCAGGAAGGGGACCTTGCTATTTTTTTACAACGAGGTGCGATTGAAGTGATGTATGAAAGTGAAAAATATTTTATAGTACCGCAGGCTTCTATTTTAATGCTGGAGCGTGAAGAAGAATTATAATGGCCGGACTTTCTTTTGATGTGCTACGCGTTGGTAAAAAATATCGCCTCCTTAATTTTGGAGACCGCTACGAATTTGAGATTGAGCGCATCATTGGCAATGGCGATTTTAAAGTGAAAGATCTGCACACGCTGGAGCGCTTCCTGTTAAAGGATACCATCAAGTTTGGAAAGGGAAAGGACTTTGAGATTCGGGAGCTTTGATTATGCGCGATGTTTCAAATAAGATTTTGCGGCCAGGTAGAAAAAGAAAAGAGCTAATCCTACTGTAAGTAGAAGACTGCCTCCGTCCATGTGCAAAATCTTAAGCAGCGAACCAGAAATAACTGCTACACAGGAAATAACTCCACAGAAGTAAATTAATTTTTTCATGCGGTTATGTGGTTTGTTTCTGTCTTACTTGTCGCCAATCCTTAAATGTCATTTCAAATTTGATTTCATCCTCACCATGGGTGCCTACTTCTTTCCAGCCCGCTTTTCTATAAAATAATTCGGCTCTGGTATTCGGGTTTGTTCCCAGCCAAACTGTTTTTTGGGTTTTAGAAAAGTACCAGTCAAGCATGATAGTATGAAGTTGTCTGCCGATATCCTGCTTTTCATATTCCGGTTTTATAAACAAAGCCCAGATACTATTATCTTTCAGGTCGGCAATGGCAAAGCCAACAATCTCGCCATCCATTTCACAAACCCAACCTTTGCCCCGCTCAGTTAAATAAGATTCACAGAGATTCTCATCAACCAGGTCTGATTCTGATAGCATATTCTCTTTTACAGAGTACCGGACAACAAAAATCCCTTTGATATCGGCCGTAGTTGCTTCTCTGAAAATTTTGGGCATTAGACAATTTATAAAATCAGGTATTGCTTGGTCTTAAGGTTGTAACAATTTGTCGTGCCTCTTTAATAACGTCATCGGGATAATTTGATAATTCCAATATTTTAATTGCATTCCTTGTCCTTAATTGCCCTGGTTTTATACAATGGTCGAAATGAAGTTCATTGTTTTCAA
>ERZ795061.3380-NODE-3380-length-13938-cov-7.085572_pt1 | contig 13938 bp, 13 predicted proteins | sample MGYA00375145_ERZ795061 | MGnify/ENA primary metagenome ERZ795061 (study PRJEB30190, sample SAMN05720144) | anaerobic digester metagenome | isolation source: active sludge of municipal wastewater-treating anaerobic digesters | place: USA | collected 2014-12-22 ... | reverse complement strand
GATGTACCGGTTCCATGTGACGGATTCGGTGCCGTACTACCGGAGCCTTCGGTTTGCGATCGAGCACGGCCCTGAGGGGGAGATCGTTGCGGACTACGAAAGCGTGGCGTTTCTTTACCACTTGGATCAGTGTGCACTTGCGCTTTGCGATGCCGTTCCGGTCGGGAGCACGGCCCACCACTACCGAAGCGAGGGGATGGTGGCGCGGCAGACGCTGACCCGGGTGTACGAGGGGAACGACCAGGTGCTCGCCCGGAAGGTGGACGGCTGGCTCGGCGTCGCCGGAATCAGCGATACCGTTGAGACCGTAAGCGGGCGGGCGGAGTTCGCGGTTTCCGTACCCCCGGAAAACACCGGCTTGCGTATACGGCGGCGGTACGATGGCGCGTGGCAGAAGGAAAGCGCAACGGAGGAGCCGGGCGGCAGCTCGGTGGTGGGCGCGCAGGCGGCACTGGTAACGATAGATGGCGAGGACGCGGGCACGTGGCGTCTGCCGCCCCGCCATGCGCGGGAGTGCTGGATGGAAGACGAGTTCGAGGTGCCCGCCCGGCTGACGAAAGGGAAAACGAGCGTGCGAGTGGCGCTGAAATCCGTCGGAGAGGTGCCCTGGAACGCAGCGAGGTACTGGGTGTACGCGTATTCAGAATGAGGGGTATACAGGCCAGTTGGGCGCTTCTTGGGGAGGAAAAGGCATACGTGAAAACGCTTGGAAGAGTGCTTCTTATGAAAACTCTGGACAGCAAAGGCCCGGCGACCGTGGTGCTTTTGCGCCTTCTGGTGGCTTCGGTATTCCTGCTGGAAGGCGTAGGGCACACAAATGCCGGCAGAGCGGGGGTCGGCGTGATCGAGGCGGCGTGCGGCCTTCTGGTACTGATCGGGCTGTTCACCCGGTACGCGACGCTGGTTCTGCTCGTCCGGGAGGTCGTCACGCTGGCGTCTGCGCAAACGCCGCCGCTGTTTGCGGGCGGGCCGGTGAATATCGCACGGAACATCCGCGCCGACTGGGCGATTCTGGTGGTGCTGATCGTCCTGCTGTTCGTCGGCGCGCGGACGTGGTCGTTTGACCGGCACCTCGCCGCCCGGCTCAAGGCGAGGATCGAGCGCCGCGAGGTGCCAGAGTGGAAGCGCGGGGAAGGGGAAGCAAAGAATGCCTGACCGGCCCAACATCCTCATCTTCATGACGGAACAGCACCGGGGAGATTGCCTCAGCATCGAGGGGCACCCGGTGCTGATGACGCCGAACATGGACGAAATCGCCGGGGCCGGGGTGCGCTTTTCGCGGGCGTACACCTCCTGCCCGAGCTGTATCGCGGCGCGGCGGACGTTCCTCTCAGGCCAGTACCCCTCCACGCACGGTATGGTGGGGTACCAGGAAGACGTGGAGTGGAATATCACCGACACGCTGCCTGCAGTGCTTGCCGATGCGGGGTACGAAACGGCGTGGATCGGCCGCAGCATGCACCAGTACCCGCACGACAAGCGGTTCGGCTTCGAGCACGTCATCTCGCAGGACTTCCGCAACCCGTGCGCGTACCGGGAGTATTTCGAGAAACACCGCCCGGATGACTGGGAAGGGGCGTACGGCACCGGGGTGATGCACAACGACTGGACGGCGCGTCCGTGGCACGTTGAGGAAGACCTCCACCCGACGAACTGGACGGTGCACGAGGCGCTTCGATTCCTGCGCGATCGCGACCAATCGCGCCCTTTTTTCCTTGTCGTGTCGTTCCTTGCCGCGCACCCGCCGCTCGTGCCGCCCGCGTTTTATCTGGAACGGTACATCCGCACCGGGGTGCCCGAACCGGTGATCGGCGACTGGGCTGTGCCGCCGCCGAACCACGGTCTCGGCATGGGTGTGGCGCCCCACACGGTGGATCTGCGCGGGGAGGCATTGCTCTGCGCGCGGGCCGGGTATTACGGCCTCCTGAACCACCTCGACGACCAGATCCGCCGCCTGCTCAACCCGGTATCCGGGGTGGACCGCATGACCGGCGGCAATACGGTGGTGATGCTGACCAGCGAGCACGGGGAGATGCTGGGCGACCACTACCTCTGGCGAAAAAGCGTGCCCTACGAACCCTCTGCCCGGATTCCGTTCCTCGTCCGCGCACCGGAGCGGTTTGGCGTGCGGGTCGGCGCCGTGGTGGATCGCCCGGTGGGGCTGGAGGACGTGATGCCGACCTCCCTCGATTTCGCCGGCGTGGCGGTTCCCGGAGGGGTGGACGGCCGCAGCCTGCTGCCGCTCCTGCGCGGCGAGGAAACCCCGTGGCGGGAGTACCTTCACATCGAGCATGCGCCGCTCCACCACACGCTGACCGATGGCAACGAGAAGTATATATGGTTCGTTGCGGACGGACGGGAGCAGTTCTTCCATCTGCCGGAAAACCCGGACGAGCGCTTTGATGTGGCGAAACACCCGCGGGATGCCGCGCGTGTGGAGCTCTGGCGAAAACGGCTGGTGGCGGAGCTCAAAGGCCGCCCCGAGGGCTTCAGCGACGGCGAACGGCTGATTCCCGGAAGGCCGTACCCGGCGGTGCTGGCGAGATGAGAAGGAACCACGAGACGCGCGAAGCAAACCAAAAGTATGCGAGGGGCGGCGGGTCGGAGGGGTGATGGGCACGCAGGCCGGGTGCCGGTTGGTGGAAAACGCACGATTTTGGACTGCGCAGGCCGGCCTGCGCTTTCAAAGCGGCGGCAAGCCGCCGCACTCCGAAAAGTTCGTCGCACAGGACTTGTGTCACCTGTAGAACCCGTACCGCAAACCAACCTCAAAGGGACAAGATGATCCGCCTGGGAATGATCGGCTGCGGTGCCGCAGCAACCGTGCCGGACAGATGGACGGACACGAGGAGGTACCGGTGATCCGTATGGGAATGATCGGCTGCGGCAGTATGGCTGCCAGCCACGCGACAACGTTCCAGCCGCTGGACGGGCGCATGCGTCTGGCGGCGTTTGCCGACATCGAGCTTGACCGCGCAGAGGCGCAGGCAGAGCACGTGTCCGGAGCCATCGCAGTGACGGATTACCACGATATGCTTCCGCACGTGGACGCCGTCGTCATCGCGCTGCCGCATGACCTGCACTACCCCGTCGGCGCGGAGTGCCTCCGCGCGGGCAAGCACGTGCTGATGGAAAAACCCCTCGCTCTGAACAGGGCGCAATGCCGCGCGCTGGTGGAGATGGACCGGTCGCCCGACCCGGTGCTCATGGCGGGCTACGTCATGCGCCACGAGCCGCTCTGGACGGAGCTGGGGGAGGCCATACGCACGAAGCGCTTCGGCGAGGTGTTCCACGTGTCCATCTGGACCGAGCAATACACGGATGACTCACGCGGGAAGTGGCTCGGGCAGGCGGCGCGGCTCGGCGGCGGGCAACTCTTCAGCCACGGATGCCACTACATTGACCTGTTGCTCCACTGGCTGGGCGAGCCGGTGAGCGGCACGCACGTGGGCACGAACCTCTGCACGCCGTGGATGGAGCGCGAAGGCACCAGCAACGTGTCGTTGAAGTTCGCGTCCGGCGCCACGGCGTACCACTTCGGCACGTGGGGCGCGCGCGGATCGCGGTTGCGGTATTCCGTCCATGCGCACACGGAGCAGGGGATGCTGGAGCTCGACTTCGCGGATGGGACGCTCACACTGTACCGCGACCGCTCTGGTTCCGATCTGCCGGCATTGCAGGCTCTCGCGGGGCCCGGCGAAACGGTAGAAAGCGCGAACCGCGTGGTGATCGCGCGGCGATCTGGTGCGGCGACCAAGCCGGTGGTGGCGCAGATGGCGGCGTTTCTTGATTGCATCGAACAGCGGAAGACGCCGGAGATCAGCGCGGCGCAGTCGATGCGCAGCCTTGAGGTGATCTGGCGGCTTTACGAGGCCGAAGAGGCAGGAGTCGTGGCGGATTTGCGCGGGGTGTAGGCGGGGACACCCGAGGACGCGACGAAGCGTGACTCTCCTGCCTCACTGAATGGATTCCCGCCTCCGCGTCGTGCTCGCCGGAGCACGCGGAATGACGACCGTCTGTTTTGCGCGACAACCTCGGTCCCCGGGTCTCCCTTTCGTGTCTTCCGTGGCACCCCCCCCCCTTCTACTCCTCGCTCTTCTCCCCCTTCAGCTTCTCCCGCAGTTCCGCCCACCAGCGCATGCGTTCGGCAACGGTTTTCTCGTAGCCCTGCTCCGTCGGTTCGTAATATTCCCGCCCCGCCAGTTCGTCCGGCAGGCACTGCTGGCCGCTGAACCGGTCCGGCAGGTCGTGGTCGTACTGGTAGCCATCGCCGTAGCCGAGGTCTTTCATGAGTTTCGTCGGTGCGTTGCGTATATGGAGCGGTACCGGCAGGCTTCCGAACTCGCGGGCATCGGCCATTGCCTTGCCGAACGCGACGTAGGTGGCGTTGGATTTCGGCGCGGTCGCGAGGTAAATCACCGCTTCCGCCAGGGCGAGCTCTCCTTCCGGAGAACCGAGCATGTGGTAGGTCTCGTGCGCGGCAAGGGCGACGCTCAGGGCGCGCGGGTCCGTGAGGCCGATGTCCTCCACCGCCATGCGGACCATCCGCCGCGCGAGGTAGCGCGGGTCCTCCCCCGCGTCAAGCATGCGGGCGAGCCAGTACAGCGCGGCGTTGACGTCGGAACTGCGCACGCTTTTGTGCAGGGCGCTGATGAGGTTGTAGTGCCCTTCTCCCGCGCGGTCGTAGTCGTACGTCCGCTGCTGGAGCGCCTCGATGATGACCTGCTTCGTGATGTGCCGGTCCCCCGCGGCGACCACGTTCGCCGCGGCTTCGAGGGCGTTGAGGGCGATCCGTGCGTCGCCGTCGGCCAGTTTCGCCAGCGCATCCACCGCGTCGTCGTCCATTACGAGCTCAAGGCCGCCCAGCCCGCGGTCTCGGTCAGCAAGTGCGCGACGAACTATCTGCTCGATGTCTTCCGGCAGAAGCTGCTTCAGCACAAACACGCGGCAGCGGGAGAGGAGAGCCGAGTTCACGTCGAACGACGGGTTTTCGGTAGTAGCGCCGATGAAGATCACCGTGCCCCGCTCGACATGCGGCAGGAGGGCGTCCTGCTGGGCTTTGTTGAAGCGGTGGATTTCGTCAATGAAGAGGATGGTCCGCCGCCCGCGCCGTTTTTCCATCGCGGCGCGCTCGATGACGGCCTTCACGTCCTTCACGCCGCTCGTTACGGCGCTCATTGTAACGAACCGGGCGTTGAGCATGCGCGCCAGCACGAACGCGAGGGTGGTCTTGCCGGTGCCGGGCGGGCCCCAGAACAGGAGGGATACGAGGCGGTCCTGCTCCACCATGCGGCGCAGAAGCGCGCCCTCCCCGATGATATGCCGCTGGCCGGCAAACTCTTCCAGCGTGCGAGGGCGGATTCTGTCCGCAAGTGGTGCGGTCGTGTCAGGTTTTTCCGGTCGCTCGAACAGATCCGGTTCTATGAGTTCCTCGTCCTCACTCATGGCCTGCTCCCGTCCGCCTTTCCGGGGACACGTCCGTCCCCCGGTGACCTTCGGCCGCAAAGGAAAAACGGGCGGTACCGTTCACGATACCGCCCGTCCGGAAAAGCTCACAACCGCTCAAAAGGCGAAGGACGTGCCGAGATACGCGCTGAATATGCTTTCCGGCCGTTCATACGTGCTGATTCCGGTGGAGGTGTATTTCCCCTCGAGCCGCAGCGCGATGGGCACCACCGGCGGCTTGATTCGGAATCCGACAAGCCCGTGCCAGCCGAAGGTTCCCTCGCGCTCCACCAGTTTCGCGATGTCGGGTTGCCGCGTGGTCGGGTTATCGGTGCCGTACGCGTTGACAATCAGGTCCGGCCCGGCCACGGGAGCGATGAAGTTGTACGACAGTCCGCCGCCGAAATAGAGCGCGGCGATGGGGACGACCGGCGGGAACTTGACGATGTCGCGCCTGACAGTGGCATACGCGCCGACCCGTCCAAAATACACGTCCTTGCTCTCATTCACCGCCGGGTTCAGAGTGGAGCGGTAATCCACCCGATACTGCGAGATGGCGCCGTCTACCGACACCTCAAGGTCGATGTAGGGGATTGCGTCCACGTACGCGTGCACACCGACCAACCACGGGCTCGCAATCTCTTTGCGCGTGAGGGTGACGGAGTTCCAGTTGGCCCAGTTCACCCCGGTGAGGCCGAGGCGGGTTCCCGCGGCCTCAAACTTTGCCCGATCGAAGCTCCCTTCCGAGATGGACACGAAGTCTTTGCCGGCGTGAATACCGAACCCGGCGATTGCGTATGCGGGCGTATTCAAGAAGCTCACCGCGCACGCGGCAGCAAGCGCCCAACCCCATGCATGACGCTGATAGTTCATTCTGTTCTCCTTCTGGAAATCAGGTTTCCCTGCGTGTGCGTATCCTCGACAACGGCCGGACGCAACAGAAGGTTCCCGGATGCCGGCGTATCCGGGGGGCGAAAGTATCTATCGGGAAAAGATACGCGTTTTGCACGGTTGTACGTAGGATGGCGTCTCACTGGCACTTCCATATCCCCCCGCGCCCGCCGCGGCCTTACCGTGCCGGCCATCACCTACCCTGTATCCCCCTCCCCCTCCGCGGACGGCTCCTCCCCGCGCGAGATGTTCCCTTCGTATTCCGCCCCTTCGTGGATGACCAGTTGCTTGGTTCTGACGTCCCCCCGCACCTTGGCCGTGCTCTCCATCTCCACCCGGGTTTCCGCGTACAGCGTGCCGGTGAACGTACCGCCGATGATTGCGTCGCGCACGTTTGCATCGGCCAGCACAACTCCGCCGAGGCCAATTACCAGCCGTTCCGACGTCGTAAGTTTGCCTTTCAGAAATCCCTCAACCTTGATGCTCCCGGCAATGTCAAAATCACCCACAACGCGGGAGTTTTCCCCGATAATCGTATTGATCGTCGCGCTCGTCACAGCCTGAAACTTTGCCATCTGATGTGCCTTTCCGAAATCGTGACCTTCCCGGCTATTCCGTGTAGATACCGGTTGTGCCTCCCACCACCATGTAAGGCACGGTCTCCACCTCTTCACCTTCAGCGGTAACCTGATAGAACAGCAAGGGAGTACTCAGGGAGTCGGGGGCGTGAATTACGCCTATGGGCTGCGCTTTCCGCACAAGCTCGTCCTTTTCCACGAAGAACAGAGCGTCCCTGCCGTAGCGCGCAGCAACGCCTTCGCCGTAGTCGATCGTGACGACGTCCCCGTTTCTCGGGTCCCACGAGAGATCGGTCACCTTCCCGTCGGCAGTCGCCAGCACGAGTGAGCCGGGCGCGCACAGGTAACAGGCGCGCATGTCCTCCGGCAGCGCCTTTGGTACACCGAACGCAACACCCACCCAGCGCGAGACAGGGAGCCCCTGCGGCAGGCGGTACATCACCGTCTGACGCGTACGATAGCTCTCATGGCGCCCGAGCATGCGCTGCAGACGCTCGTTTATCAGCCATATCTCCGCGAGTTGACGCCGCATTTCCAGGGTCAGTTGCTCGTTTGTCTGCGCCTCCCGCAGTTGTGCTGTGAGGTGGTACAGTCTCCACCGCGAGTACGCCGCGTCACCAATTGCCGCGAGACCGACGAAAAACAGAACAAAAACAACTGCCACGGCGATTTTTGCCTTCCAGACCGTTCGCAGGGGAAACGAGTAATCCCTTGCGGCGGCGCCGCCCGGGTACACCACCTTCACTACGAGGGGGTGATCGGGCTTCGGTGCGGGTCTCCGTTCGGAGAAAAACAGCCAGATGGCCCGACCCGCGTGCGCAATCACCCGCATTGCGGAACGCACCCCTTGAATGGCCGTGCGGATACCCATCCGTCCCTCTCTTTTTGCGCCTGTGTCTGGAACTTGGAATATAGCCCGCGGTGTTCCAAACAGTCAACGCAACGGGGGACAGCAGCCGTGGAGAATTGACCCAAACGCCTGAAAATGGTACCCTTTTTGATGCCATTCCCGTGGCAGCTCCGGTCTATTCATTGCCATCCGCCGGCCGGTTCCGGTTCCCGGGTGCGCGCCGTAACTTTCCCTCTGGCGAGGTGACGTTGCCTCAACCCCGAATCGTTGCCCTTCGTCGCGCGATGCGCGCGGAACGCGTGGACAGATTCCTCGTGACGTGCCCGGAGCATGTCCGCTGGCTGTCGGGTTTCTCCGGGTCGAGCGCATGGCTCGTGGTGGGTACACGCGAAAAGGTGCTCCTCACGGACTTCCGCTACCGCGATCAGGCGGCAGCACAGGCGCCGGACTGGCGGGCGGTTATCACGCAGAACGGCCTGGTTGCCTGCGTGCGCGAGCTTGCGGCGGGGTGGGGCGACTCCCGTGTGGGCTTCGAAAGCGCCCACCTGACGGTAAAAGATCACCGTGCGCTTACAAGCCCCTTCAAGGATGGCGACACGCCGCTGAAGGTGCAGTGGGTGGCAACGGAGCAGATCATCGAGCGGGAGCTTTTCGTCAAAGACGAGGCCGAAATCGCCGCCATCGCCCGCTCCGCCGCCATTGCGGACGCCGCGTTCGCGGAGGTGCTGCCGCTGGTGAAGCCTGGCGTGACGGAGCGCGACCTCGCCGCGGAGCTGGAATACCGCGTGAGGAAACTGGGCGCCGACCGGATGGCATTCCCGCCGATTGTGGCAAGCGGGCCGAACGCCGCCCTTCCCCATGCGCAACCTTCCGACCGGCGCATCCGGACCGGTGACATGGTCACGTTTGATATCGGTGCGCAGCGTGACGGGTACGCGAGCGACATGACCCGCACGATTGCCGTAGGGAAGGCCTCGAAAAAACTGCAGAAGGTGTACGGCATCGTTCTGGAAGCTCAGATGCGGGCCGTTGCCGCCGTCAGGCCCGGGCTTTCATGCGCGGAGCTGGACGGCGTGGCCCGGTCCTATATTCAGGAGCAGGGGTTCGCCGAAGCCTTCGGGCACTCTCTCGGCCACGGTGTAGGCCTGCGGGTTCACGATGGACCCTCCATTTCGTGGCGCAGCCAGGAGACACTGGCCGAGGGAATGGTGATCACGATTGAGCCGGGCATCTACCTGACCGGCTGGGGCGGCGTTCGCATCGAGGATCTCGCAGTAGTTACGGGCAAGGGGTGCCGCGTACTCTGCTCGACGCCCAAGGAATTGCGTATCGTTTGATTCACATACAGCCGTGCCCGCGAAAAGGCGCGGCGTCATCAGGAGGAATACGCGTTGGCAACTACGCAGGATTTCCGGAACGGGTTCGCGTTCCGCATGGACGGCAACATCTACTTCATTGTCGAATTTCAGCACGTCAAACCCGGCAAGGGTGGCGCATTCGTGCGGACACGCCTGAAAAACGTCCAGACAGGCGCGGTGATTGACCGTACCTTCAAATCCGGGGAGGCGGTGGAAGAAATCCGCGTGGAAAACCGCGACATGCAGTACATCTACAAGGAGGGCGATCATTACGTCTTCATGGATACCGAGACGTATGAGCAGATCCACCTTCCGCACGAAATCGTGGATGACATCGCGGACCTCCTGAAGGAGAACGAAGTCGTCACGGTAATCATCGGCGACGACATGCCGCTTCTGGTGGAATTGCCGAACCACGTGACGCTAACCATCGCGGATACCGACCCGGGCGTGCGCGGCGATACCGCAACCGGCGGCACCAAACCGGCGAAGCTGGAGACGGGGGCGGTGGTGCAGGTGCCGTTGTTCCTCGGCGTTGGCGAAAAGATCAGAATCGACACGAGAACGCGCCAGTATCTCTCCCGCGCCTGATGAAGCGCGTCTCAAGGAAGCAGACTGCCGGCATGATCCCGATACTGGGAGGAACCTCGCGTGACACTTGTCACGCAGACGCTCACGATGAGCTGAAACCCTGCAGAAGACGACGACTGGTGTGATCCCGATACTGGGAGGAACCTCGCGTGACACTCGACGAAATCAAACGCCTGATTGAGATGGTACAGGACAGCGCGGTCGCGGAGTTGGAATACGCGCACGGCGAGGAACGGATTCGCATCGTGCGGGAGCGCGAGCCGCACCCTGCGTCGCAGGCATTCCCCCATATTGTCGCTCCTGCCCCGGTAGTGCAGATTCCAGATTCCACCCCGGTTGCCCCTCCAAAGGAAGCAGAAGCCGCCCCCGCGAAAGCGCCGGACGTGAACCTTGCCGAAATCAAGGCGCCCATGGTCGGCACGTTCTACCGCGCCCCGGCCCCTGAAGCGGCGCCGTACATCGAAACCGGCGCACACGTTGCCAAAGGGCAAATCATCGGCATCATAGAGGCAATGAAGCTGATGAACGAGATACCGGCGGACGTTGCCGGAACGGTGGTGGAAATCGCCGTCGAGAACGCGGAGCCGGTGGAATTCGGCCAGGTTCTCGTCCGCGTGAAGCCGGACTAGCGCCCATGTTCAGCAAGATTCTGGTTGCCAATCGCGGCGAAGTGGCGCTGCGGGTCGTCCGCGCGTGCAGAGAACTCGGAATCGCGACGGTCGCCGTCTACTCCGAGGCGGACGCCACTTCCCTCCATGTCCGGTTTGCCGATGAAGCAGTCTGCATCGGCCCGCCCGATGCACGGCAGAGTTATCTCGATCCCGCCCGGATTATAGCCGCGGCGGAGGTGACCGGCGCCGAAGCCATCCACCCGGGATACGGTTTTCTCGCAGAAAATGCCCGATTTGCGGACATCTGCGCGGAATGCGGATTTGTCTTCGTCGGGCCGACCGGGGACATGATCCGCATGATGGGCGACAAAGCAGTGGCCAAGAAAACCATGGCGGACGCCGGCGTACCGGTGGTTCCGGGTTCGGACGGCCCGCTGAAATCAGCGGAACAGGCGCTCGCGCTCGCAAAGGAACACGGGTACCCGGTGATGCTGAAAGCCGTCGCTGGCGGCGGCGGAAAGGGCATCCGGATCGTCACGTCTCCGGAAGGTCTCGTCCGGGCGTACGACCTTGCACGGAATGAGGCGGAGACTGCGTTCAAACTCGGTGACCTCTACCTGGAGAAGTTTGTGGACCACGCCCGCCACGTCGAGATTCAGATTCTTGGCGATTCGGAGGGCAACATCGTACACCTCGGGGAGCGCGATTGCACGGTTCAACGGCGGCGCCAGAAACTGATCGAGGAATCCCCCTCGCCGGCGGTGAGCCACGATCTGCGCGATCGAATGGCCGGTGCCGCCGTGGCCGGCGCCGCGAGCGTCGGATACAGAAACGCCGGCACGATCGAGTTCCTGCTCGCGCCCGACCAGCAGTTCTACTTCATGGAGATGAACACCCGCGTTCAGGTGGAGCACCCGGTTACCGAGATGGTGACGGGAACCGATATCGTCAAGGAGCAGATTCGCGTCGCGGCCGGGCTTCCGCTCAGTTTCCGTCAGGAAGATATTATCCTGCAGGGGCACGCAATCGAGTGCCGCATCAACGCGGAAGACGTCGCGCATGACTTCCGCCCGACGCCCGGCCGAATCACCGAATGGCATGTTCCGGGCGGAATCGGCGTCCGAATTGACACCCACGCGCATGCGCATTACGCCGTGCCACCCTACTACGATTCCATGCTGGCCAAGCTCATCCTTCATGCTCCGACGCGGGCGGAGGCGATCGTGCGCATGAAGCGGGCGCTCGGAGAGTTCTTCGTTGAAGGCGTGCCGACAACAATCCCGTTCCACAGCCGCGTCATGAGTGACTCGGTATTCCAGAACGGGCACTACGATATGGGGTATGTGGAAGATTTCTTCGCGCGAACAGAAATCTGAGGAGGACTGACCGTGGATTTCCCGGACGATCTGGCGTACACCCGCGATCATGAATGGTTGCGGCTGGAAGGAGAAACCGGCACTGCCGGAATCACCGATTACGCGCAACGGGAACTGACTGACATCGTATTTGTGGAATTCGTCGAGCCGGGTACCGTTGTCAGGCAGGGCGAACGATTCGGCACCGTCGAGGCGATCAAGGCGGTCAGCGACCTGTTCAGCCCGGCGGACGGAGAGATCGTGGAGGTCAACGCGGAGCTTGCGACGCACCCGGAGTGGATCAATCAGGACCCGTACGGCAAGGGCTGGATGGTGAAAATCCGGGTGAACGATCCGGCGCAGGTCCACGCCCTGCTTTCCGCCGCTGACTACCGCACGCTCGTCGCAAACGGCTGAAAAGGCGGTTTGCGCATGGCCGACCCGCACCCGTTCATTCCCTGCACCGACGCCGATCTCGCCGAAATGCTCGCTGCAATCGGCGTCCGCTCGTTTGAGGACCTTGTCGCCCCCGTTCCCGAAGCGATCCGTGCGGCAAGCGCGCTTGATCTTCCTCCACGGCTCTCCGAACACGAAGCGCTCAGCCTTCTGCGCCGGCGCGCACGGGAAAACACCCCGGAGGCCGTCTGCTTCCTCGGCGCCGGCATGTACGACCGCATCATCCCGGCTGCGATTGACGCAGTGATTCAGCGCTCCGAGTTCACCACCGCGTACACGCCCTACCAGCCGGAAGTAAGCCAGGGCACGCTGCAGGCCGTCTACGAGTTCCAGACGATGGTGTGCGAGCTGTTCGGCATGGACGTGGCAAATGCCTCGGTGTACGACGGCGCGTCGGCGCTGGCGGAGGCGATCCTGCTTTCGCACGCGCACACCGGCCGCCGAAAGGTTGTCTTCGCCGGGCCGGTGCACCCGCGGTACCGCTCTGCCTTCTGTTCCATCACCGTGGGAATCGGGTTGGAACCCGTTGAGGCGCCATTCTCCGACGGCGGGGCCGACCCGGCTGCGGTTGCGGAGCGGGTGAACAGGGAAACCGCGTGCGTCGTGGTACAGCAGCCGAACTTCTACGGCATCGTCGAGGACATCGCGGCCCTTGCAGCAATCGCGCATCGCGAGGGTGCGCTCCTTGTCGTATCCGCCGATCCGGTGGCGCTGTCCCTTCTTGAAGCGCCGGGGAAGCAGGGCGCGGACGTTGTGGTGGGCGAAGGGCAGCCCCTCGGCATCCCCATGAGCTTCGGCGGACCGGCCCTCGGCCTGTTCGCGGTGCGGGACGAACTGAAACGCCGCCTTCCGGGCCGGCTCGTCGGCCGTACGGTGGATACCCGCGGGCAACAGGCATTCGTGTTGACCCTCCAGACCCGCGAGCAGCACATCCGCCGGGAAAAAGCCACCAGCAACATCTGCTCGAACCAGAACCTTATGGCCATCGCGGCAACGATGTACCTCACCCTGCTGGGCCCCGCCGGCCTGCGGCAGGTTGCAGAGAACTCCCTTCAGAATGCGCACTACGCCGCGGACGAGATCGAGGCGCGCACCGCGTTCCGCCGCGTGCACACCCGCCCGTTTTTCGACGAATTCGTGGTGCAGTGCCCCGTTCCGGCGCGGGATGTTGTCGACCGCCTGGTTCCGCGCGGCATCCTTGCGGGCGTGGATATGGCACACTTCGGTGGCGACCCGGCACACCTCATGATCGCCGTCACCGAAAAGCGCACGAAGGAGGAGATTGACGCGCTGGTCGCGGCGCTGGGGGAGATCGGGTAAGAGGGCGCCGGTGGGCGTTTCCGTGCGCTGAACGGCTCCGCATGCGTCCCGCAGGAGTGAATCGACACGGTGGACGCCGCGACGAAGACCAACCCCTGCACCGTCAGCCGCCGCCAACTTGCCGGGAACGCGGACGGGGTGCAGAGGGTGGTAATGAAGATCCGCGCGGGAACGTGAAACGCCGCGGTTCGAAGTCCGGGTGCGCATCTTGGGAGCTCTGGAGTGCGGAGGCGCGCCTCCGCTTTCGGATCGCGAGCGCTTGCGCAGTTCAAAGCAGAGATTCGGCTCCGTTTGGTCGTGGGCTCCTCGATACAGCCGCCTCTCTGCGGTCGGCGGCCACTCGGAGACCCGCGCAGGAGTGCAGCAGGGCGGTGTGGGTTCGATGGTTCCCAGAAGTCCTGTGGCAGCCGGCCGGGCGGCCTGGCACAGCCGCTGGCAGGCAGGGATGACGGTGGAACGCGCGGGGCATCGAGTGCGGCGCAG
>ERZ795061.3377-NODE-3377-length-13941-cov-7.651520_pt1 | contig 13941 bp, 14 predicted proteins | sample MGYA00375145_ERZ795061 | MGnify/ENA primary metagenome ERZ795061 (study PRJEB30190, sample SAMN05720144) | anaerobic digester metagenome | isolation source: active sludge of municipal wastewater-treating anaerobic digesters | place: USA | collected 2014-12-22 ... | reverse complement strand
TTCGCCAAGCAAGCTGATCAGCAAAGGTTTGTTTGCGGAAAGTTGGGCGCGCAGGGGCTCGTCGAGCACGCCCTTTGGCGCACTCACACGCAACGCATCGCCCTCGAGCACTAGCCTGACACCCTGCTCCTCGAGACGGCGCAGAAGCGCTTCAACCTCCGACCTGCCCATCATCCAACGTGCTCCACCACGGCGTCGCCGCCGCACAAGCCTCTGTCTGAGCGTTCGAATATACGGGACATTCCTAACTTATCCGCCAAGATGGGTCGCAAAAGCGGCTGCTTCCAGCGCGCCAAAAATCGAGAGACCCCGGTGCGCCGCACGCATGCGAAAGGTAGAATATCTAAGCAATGGACTTATTGATCGCGCCCAAGTGCTGGAATCAAGCGCTAGCTGTAGCTTCGGCACTCCAAGCTGAGGTGCTGCAGGGAGCCCCCTGAAGAAGCTGTTCTTTTGATCGGCCATGCTATTCCGCAAACTGACTAACTTGGGCCGGATGCATTAACCAAGCGACGGACGCCATTTAGGTTTAACTCCAAGCTTCCCGCTACGTTCATCCGCACGCAAATTTGAGGCCGCCCGGCCTATTAATATTCATATTGCTCACCAGCAGAAAGGCCACAGGAATAACCAATGACGCCGGAACAGGAGTTGCTTGCGCCTAGGCCACTTGCCGCCCCTGCCGGCCAATCTCGGCTCCGCGACTAGCCGTGCAGACTCAAAGAGTTACATCCTAGGTTTGTTTTTTGGGCCACAACCTAGGAAAACCCCTGAAGCGCGCATCTTGCGCTATAAATACCTTCAAGCGGTAGGGATGACCCTCCCGAGAAGATGCAAATGCACCAACGGGCGGACCAGGTAATTTTAGCCGCAGCACCAAGGGTCTCGCGGTATTTAAACTAAGGGCGTACGTGCGCACCGTTGTTGGTCGTGCCACGGCTTGCGAAAAATAGCCGTAAGCGCGTAATGTCGAAGAATTGTTGCGCTCTTCGCTCATAGCTTGCACGGCGCGCTCAGTTCGGCGTTGCCGGCGCAAGCATGCTCGCTTGAAATTGCCGTGCGTTTCCCGCGCGTTTCCAAGATTTCGCTCAATTTTGGTGCGCTGGGTTGGGTCCCGGATGCGCCGGATTTTGGCTGAGTTTTCAGCCGCCTCTTGTTTGAGAGATTCGAAATTGTTCCGAGGTGCGCTGTCATCTTCCTTGCGAGCCGCAGGGAGCCAGACCGCAATATGTGCGTTGGTTACCGGACGAAGGGAGCAGTTCATGTTTACGCTGACAGGCCGGATCTCGGGCAAGCTGCTTAAAGTCGACGATCATGCGCGTTGGAAGAATGTCGAGCTGATGTCCTGTGTCATCGTGGGCGGGCCGGCGGTGCGCTTCGACAAATTTGAGAGCGTCGCCTTCATGAATTGCGTCTTCCTCTATGACGGCATGGAGATCGAAGGGCGCGAATGGCTGTCCTTCATGAGCATGGAGCGCATGCCTGCTCCAATGCGCGCGGCACGCCGCAACGGTTGATGCCGCAAGCGTAGTAGCGCCTACGCGCCGTCGTAGGATCGCCAGCCCCCGTCCCTGCCACGCAAACGAATGCGGCCGTCTTCTGTTTCAACGTCAACTGGCGAAGCAAGCGCTTTGGAAACACCGCCTGGAATGTCGATGACGTAATGCGGTTGTGCGAGACCTGAGATGCGATCGCGCAGCTGGCGAACAAGATCCTGTCCTCGCTCAACCGTGAGACGGAAATGCGATGTGCCGGGCGCGAGGTCAGCATGATGCAAGTAGTAAGGTTTGATCCGCACTTCGACGAAGCCGCGCATCAATTCAGCCAGCGTATCGATATCGTCATTCACGTCCTTCAACAGAACGGTCTGACTTAGCAGAGGTATGCCGGCGTCGATCAGGCGAGCACAGGCCGCGCGGACGTCGGCGGTTAGTTCACGGACATGATTGCAATGCACCGCGACGTACACGGCCTTTGATGCGCTGCGTATCGCCGAGACGAATTCGACAGAAACGCGTTCTGGATCAGCCACCGGCATGCGTGTGTGCCAGCGGATGACCTTGACGTGAGCAATCGCCTCAAGCTCGCGCGTCAGCGCCGAAGCGCGGCGCGCAGACAACATGAAAGGATCACCGCCCGTGATGATGACTTCCCAGATTTCCGGGTGCTGGCGGATATAGGCTAACGCCGCTTCAAGCTCAGCTGGCGCAAGATTGCCGTCCTTGTCAGGCCCCACCATCTCGCGCCGGAAGCAAAAGCGACAATACACCGGGCAAACCGACACGACCTTCAGCAACACGCGATCGGGATAGCGATGGACGATGCCGGCGACCGGCTCGTGTGCATGGTCGCCGATGGGATCGGGTAACTCTTCCGGACGCACATCCAGCTCGGCCGAGGACGGCACGAACTGGCGAGCGATGGGATCAGCGGGGTTGGATTTCTCAATCAAAGCCGCGAGCGCCGGTGTAATGGCTGTGGCGTAGGCGGCAGTCACCTCAGCAAGCTCGGACGACGGCACAGCCAGGCCCGCGGCGACGAGATCGTCGGCGGTGCGCAGGGTGCGGGGGCCATTGAGGCCAGCGTCGAGCAGGCGGGTCATGAATGGCGGGCTCTATCGCGCCGTTAGCCGCGCCTGTCCAGCAGGAGCCCCAGATCTTCGATCGCCTTGGTGGCGCGTTCATTGACGCCCTGCTCGCGCAGAATGCTGGCGAACAGCTGGGCCGCTCGCGGGGCTGTGTCGCATTCCGAGACGGCGTCGCTTACTTCAGGCCAGAGGTCGTTCATGAAATCGGACGCCAGGGTGAGCACACCACCGGCGGCCAGGATCATCATCGGGATGCCGCCTGATGTGTCGATGCCGCCCATGCCGGAGAACATCGCCGCGGAATTGCGCGCGTCACGGAACTCCTTCTGGTGACCCTTCACGAAGTCAGCGACAAACCGTTCCGTCTTCCAGTGTACCCATTCGGACGTGCAGGGTTCCGGTGTCGTGGCGCAACCGGGAGCGCCGAGCACGAGAATAGCGAGGCTGGCGGCGATGAGTCGTTTCATTGGCGATCCTCTTTCCGTCATCAGACGCGTTTAGACCGGCGGCGTCCAGAGCACGTCTGCAATCCGCCGCGCGCCGGTCGCCAGCATCACCAGCCGGTCGAAACCCAGCGCAACACCGCTCGCTGGCGGCATCTGCGCCAGCGCACTCAGAAAATCCTCGTCCAGCGGATAGCGCTCGCCGTAGACTGCCTGCTTCACATCCATTTCGGCTTCGAAGCGTCGCCGCTGTTCGGCGGCGTCAGTCAACTCGCCGAAACCGTTCGCAAGCTCCACGCCGCAGGCATACAGCTCAAACCTTTCGGCATAGCGCGGGTCGTGCGTCAGCGGTCGCGCGAGCGCTGCTTCCTCGGATGGATACTCGCACAGGAGCGTCAGCCAGCCCTGCCCCAGCTTCGGCTCTATGCGTTCGACGAGCACGCGGCTGAATATGTCGGACCATGAGTCCGTGGCGGTCGTACGAACGCCGATGCCTTGCGCAACCCGCGCCAGCGCTGTCGCACTGCCAAAGGTTGGTTCAAGATCAATTTCAGCGTGCCGCATGAAGGCGTCGGCTACGGTCAGGCGCTCGGGCTCAGGGCCGGGATCACAGGCGACACCGCGCCACTCGAACGCGTCGCGACCAGCTTCCTTGAGCGCCAGCCTGCAGAGCGCGACGCAATCCGCCATCACGGCCGTGTAGGGCTCGCCCGAGCGATACCATTCCAGCATGGTGAATTCGGAAGAATGCAGCGGGCCTGCCTCGCCGTTCCGGTAGACGCGGGCATAGTCAAAAATCTTCGTCTCGCCGGCGGCCAGAAGCTTCTTGGACGCGAATTCCGGCGAGGTGTGGAGATAGAGCGGGCGTCGCGTTCCGTTCTCCCCCACCCAGTCGGTCTGGAAACCATGAAGGTGAGCCTCGTTTCCGGGCGACACCTGAAGCGCTCCGCACTCGACCTCGGTGAACCCTTGCCGCTTGAACCAGTCGCGGGCGGCATCCCGAATCCGGGCGCGCCCCTGCAGGAAGGGGCGGCGGTCAGCGTGAGATTCCTTGTCCCACCAAGGCTTTGAGTTAGGCAAACCGGGCTCCATAGGCCTTGCAAAGCCGGGCTTGGCCGCCAAGGCGGGGCATTGTATGACCGCGCCGCTTCAACAGTTTCCCAGCGGCCGAGCCATACTCCGCCGCCATCCAAAGACAAAGGCAGCTTCCGTGGTCAAAGTCATCGCCAGCGACGTGCGCAAAGGCAACGTTCTCGAGAAGGAAGACGGCCAGCTCTACACGGTCCTCAAGGCCGAAACCTATCGCCCGGGCAAGGGCACGCCGACCGCCACGATCGACATGCGCCGCATCTCCGATGGCGTGAAAGTGGTCGACACCTACAAGACCACCGACCAGCTCGAACTCGCCTTCGTGGAAGAGGTGAAGCACCAGTTCCTTTTCAAGGACGGCGAGCTCTACGTGTTCATGAACCCGACCAGCTACGAACAGGTCATGGTGCCTTCCGCCATGCTGGGCGATGACGCCGCCTACCTCGGCGAGAACATGGACTGCGACCTGCTGATGTTCGACGGCAGGCCAGTGGCGATCAAACTTCCCCAGCGCGTGACGCTCGAGATTGTCGAGACCGAACCAGTCGTGAAGGGGCAGACCGCGTCGGGCTCCTACAAGCCGGCCAAGATGTCGAACGGCATCCGCGTGATGGTGCCCCCGCACATCGGCACGGGCACACGCATCGTGGTGTCGACGGAAGACGGCGCCTATGTCGAGCGCGCCAAGGACTAAGCGCGACCCGCTCTATTGAGCAGGCTGCGCGAGCGGCGGGCCGGTGAATTCCGTCTCGATCGCGATTGTCACTTCATCACTGACGCCCATCGTCGAGCCGGGCGCAGGGATTCCAAAATCGATGCCGTAATCGGATCGCTTCAACACGCCTGTCGCCGAGAAGCCGACACGGGCGTGCGGATCCTGAACATGGCCAGCGTATCCGCCGTTGAATGTCATCGCCAGCGTCACCGGCTTTGTGACGCCGCGTAGCGTGAAATCGCCCGTGACGTCGGCGGTGTTCGGCCCGGTCAGCGCGACGCCGGTGGACTTGAATATCATCTGCGGGAATGCGGCCGCGTTGATCCATTTGTCGCCGGTCAGCTCCGCCACAAAACCCTCCGGTGGGGAAGGAATACTAAGCGATGCCGGATCAATCGTTGCAGTAAGTTGGGCAGCCGCGGGATTGGCCGGGTCGAGCGTCATCGCGGCCGAAAACCGCGTGAATTGGCCTGTATAGTGAGAAAACCCGAGATGGTTGACCGTGAAGACCAACGAGGCATGTGCCGGGTCCAGCTTGTATGCGCCGGCAGGCAATCCCTCGATCGAAGGCGGCGGCGCCGCCGTAGGCGCCTCGGCTGCCGGCGCAGCAACCGGCGCTGTCATCAACGCGCTGTCAGACTTCTGCGAACACGACCCAATGATCAGGGCGGTCATCGCCAAAGGACCAAACCACTTCAGCATCACTTCGCTCCAGTCGATTTTGCGAGCAACGCATCGAGACGATCATACGTTTCGCGCGCGCCCTCTTCCATGCCGCCGCTTGCGATCGCATCGCGTGTCGCCACATCGGGGAAGATCGAAATGGTTTCCAGCCGCGTGCGGCCCTCGCCGAGATCGATGAATTTGTAGGTCTCCGACCCGGCAGGCATATCTGCGTAGCCGAAGGTCCAGGTGAATTCGTCGATCGGCTGGATGTTCGAGAATTCGCCCTTGAACGGATGCACATCCTTGCCGTCCTTGGACACGTTGTCGACGCGCCACTTGCCGCCATTGCGGAAGTCGAACTCGTGGACCACCGTGTCGTACTTGGACGGCCCCCACCAATGCTTCATCTGCTGGCCGTCCGTGTACACACGCCAGACAAGCTCGCGCGGGTAATCGAACTCCCGCCGCATGAAGACGGTGTGCTCGCCGGGAGGTACTTCAACGTGAAGCTTGTGGCGGCTCTTTGGGGCTGCATCAGCCATTCTGACTCTCCTCCCTGGCGTGGAGCGTGTTGAGATAGTCGTCGAGGCGATCAAAGCGCTCTTCCCAGAGTTTCCGGTAAGTTTCGATCCAGACGGACACCTCCTTCAAAGGCTCCGGTTCGATCTTGCACGGACGGCGCTGTGCATCGCGGCTTCGCGAGATCAGACCCGCGCCCTCAAGCACTTTCAGGTGCTTCGAGATGTTGGGCAGCGACATGTCAAACGGCTCGGCGAGCTCATTCACCGTGGTTTCACCCAGCGCCAACCGGGCGAGGATCGCCCTTCGCGTCGGATCGGCGAGCGCCGAAAAGGCTGCGTCGAGACGGTCAGGAGTCATTTCGCCACTCAGTTATTTATCTAATTGGCAAAATAATAGCGAAAGCGTTCCCGTCAAGCGGCCCTCTCGTGAATTTGGGAATTCAGTCGCCGCCTTCGATGGTCTCGGCAGCTTCCTCATTGAGCGCCTTGGCTTTCTTGCGCGGCACGACAAGGGGCGCAGGCTGGGTTGTAGCGATGTTCCCGCGCATCAATGACAACCCTGCCCGCAGACCGCCAGCGATCTGCATCTCCAGCCGTTGCTCGTCGCGCCGGCGAACATCGAGCACGAGCTCGTCAGCTTCCGCTTCGTCGACGCCAAGATTCAAGAGCACTTGCCGCCCGAACACGATCGCGGACTCCAGCGTCTCACGCAGCTGATACTCAACGCCCGCATTGATCAGGCGCAGCGCATGCCCGCGATCGAATGCGCGAACGAACAGCTTCGCGTGCGGGAATTCCGACTTCACCAGCTCGACAATCTTGTCGGCTGCTTCCTGCTTGTCGACGCAGACCAGCACGGCCTCAGCCGTTCCCGCGCCCGACGCCCGCAACACGTCGAGCCGCGTGCCATCGCCGTAATAGACCTTGAAGCCGAACTGTCCGGCTGCCCGGATCATCTCCACGTCGATCTCGATGATCGAGACATCGATACCTTTCGCCAACAGCGGTTGTGAAACGACCTGCGCAAAGCGCCCAAAGCCGACGAACAGCACCCGTCCGTGCAGTTCCGCCGCTTCCTCGATGCCATCCATGGACTCTTTCTCAGGCGGCGTCAGGCGCTCGATGGCCATCACCGCCAGAGGCGTCAGCACCATCGAAAGAATGACCACCGCCGTCATGCCTGCCGCTGTTTGCGCATCCATCACGCCGCCAGACAGGGCGCCCGCATAAAGCACGAAAGCGAACTCGCCGCCCTGTGCGAACAAGGCTGCACGATGCAGCGCCTCGCGATGCTTGGCCTTGAACAGTCGCGCGACGACGTAAATGCCAATCGATTTGACCAGCATGAACGACACGACGCCGCCCACGATCAGTGGCCAGTTCGCGATGACGAGATTGAGATCCAGCGACATGCCCACGCCGAGGAAAAACAACCCCAGCAGGATTCCGCGGAACGGCTCGACATCGGCTTCCAGCTGGTGACGGAAGGTGGATTCCGACAGCAGCACGCCGGCAAGGAAAGCGCCCATGGCCATCGACAAGCCGCCCCACTGCATGAACAGCGCAGCGCCCAGAACAACCATCAGCGCCGCTGCAGTCATGACTTCGCGCGCGCCAGTCCACGCAAGAAATCCGAACAGCGGGTTCATCAGGAAGCGCCCGGCGACAAACACCAGCGCCACGGCGCCCACCGCCAGGGCCAGGGTCTGCCACAGTGGCGCTGCATGCGCGTTCACTTCGACGCCCGGCATGATCGACGACAAGATCGCAACCAACGCGAGCAGCGGAATGATCGCCAGATCCTCAAGCAGCAGGATTGCAACCGACCTTTGCCCGGCAGGCGAAGAGACTTCGCCGCGATCTTCCATCATCTTCATGATCACGGCTGTCGACGACAACACAAAGCCGAAGGCGCCGATCACAGAAGCCGCGGGCGGAAGCCCGAACGCCATACCGACGCCGGACAACATCGCCCCGCACGCCAGAACCTGCGCCAACCCCAGTCCGAAAATGTCCTTCCGCATCGCCCACAGCTTGGCCGGACGCATTTCCAGGCCGATCAGGAACAGGAACATCACCACGCCGAATTCGGCGACGTGCAGCACGGCCTGCGGATCGTTGAACAGCTTGAGCGCATAGGGGCCAACAACAACGCCAGCCGCCAGATAGCCCAGCACAGCGCCCAACCCGAGCAACCGGAACAGCGGCACAGCCACGACCCCAGCCGCCAACAGCGCGACTGCCAACCCAAGGTCTGGTCCGGCTACCGTATGTTCCATGCCCGCTCCCGTACGCTTTCAGAACTTCATGACCCGTACGCGAAAGAACACGAAGGCCGCAAGGATTAGCGCGCCGTCCAGCCGCGCTACCTCAGCCGCTTCTCGAATTCAGGGAAGAACGACTCGGCATCCGCCGCGAGCTTTTCTTCCATCTTCCGAAATAGCGAGAGCACTTCCTCGCCCGCGCGCGTTAGCACAGCCCCGCCACCCTTCTTGCCGCCCGTGGAGGACTCGACCAGTGGCTTTCGGAATGACGTGTTCATCGCATCAACAAGCTGCCAGGCCCGCGAATAGCTCATCTCCATCGCCTTCGCGGCCTTGGAAATCGAGCCTTCCGACGCGATACGCTCCAGCAGGTCCGCCTTGCCGGGGCCAAAAGCGCGCTCGCCCTTCGCGATGACGCGGGCAGTAATACGGATTGCAGCCATAAGATCCTCCGGCAGAAGCGCTATCGAAGCGAGCCGGCCGCCAAGCGCAAGCGGAAATAGGGCTCAGGCCATCAGCCTGCGCGCTTTGGCCAGCCCTTCGACACCCTTGTCCAGCGTTGCGTCCGACTTGGCAAAGCACAGGCGCACCAGCGAAGTTTCGGGCGGGCGGGCATAGAACGCGGAGAACGGTATCGTCGCCACGCCGCACTCCTTCACCGCCCGGACAGCAAATTCGGCATCAGCCATGTCGATCCCTGACGCATGCAGATCGACACCAGAGAAATAGGTACCCGCCGCCGGAAGAACGTGAAACCCCTCCTGTTTCAGCGCCAGAGACAGCCGATCCCGCGCACGCACTAGCTGGGTGCGCATGTCCTCGAAGTGCGCGCTCGGCTTGGCCAGTCCGTAGGCGACAGCGCTTTGCAGATGTGGCGGGGTCGTGAAGGTAAGAAACTGGTGCGCCTTCGCGAATGCTTCAGTCAGCTTCGGTGCTGCGCATGCAAACCCCACCTTCCAGCCCGTCATCGAAAACATCTTGCCTGCCGAGCCGATCTTGATCGTCCGCTCACGCATCCCCGGCGCCTGTAGCATCGACATATGCGAGCGGCCGTCGAAGACGCAATGCTCCCAGACCTCGTCGGAGATCGCGATGCAATCGTGCTTCACGCACTGAACGGCAATCAGCGCGAGATCTTCAGCTCCAATCAGACTCGCGGAAGGATTGAGCGGCGTGTTGAGCACCACCGCACGCGTTCGCTCCGTGAACGCTTCGGCCAACGCCGCCGGATCTACCCGCCAGTCTGGCGGACTCAATCGAACAAAGCGCGCCGTCGCGCCTGCCCGCCGCAGCATCGGCAGGTAACTGTCATACATGGGTTCAAACAGCACGACTTCATCGCCCGGCTGCAACACCGCCAACAACGCCGCCGCCAGAGCTTCAGTCGCACCAGACGTGACAGTGACTTCGGTCTTCCAGTCGAGCGCAATGCCCTGCAGGCGCCCGTAGTGTTCGGCGACTGCTTCGCGCAGAATCTGCGTGCCGCGCATGGGCGGATATTGGTTGGGTCCATCGACAACCGCCTGCGCTGCGCGCTCGCGGATATCGAGCGGCCCATCCCATTCGGGAAAGCCCTGACCGAGGTTCACAGCGCCCGTCTCACGCGCCAAGCCGGACATCACATCAAAGATCGTGTCCGGCAGCGATGCGTAAATCGGGTTCATGCGTTCGGCACGCCAAACGGTCGCGCGTGTTTCAGCGAAGGCACCTTGCCTCGCACCTCATCAACCTTGGCGAGGTCGAGCGTCGCGGCGATCACGCCGGGCTCAATGCCACCCTCGGCCAGAACTTCACCCCACGGGTCGATAATCAGCGAGTGACCATAAGTCTCGCGTCCATCCTCGTGTTTTCCGCCCTGCGCCGGCGCGATGATAAAACACCCGGTTTCGATGGCGCGCGATCTCAGCAGGATATGCCAATGCGCCTCGCCCGTGATGCGGGTGAAGGCGGCAGGCACCGCAATAACCTTTGCGCCGCCAACCGCCAGCGTCCGAAACAAATCCGGGAAGCGAACATCATAGCAGACCGTCAAACCCAACTTTCCCGCTGGCAGGTTTGCGATCACGGCATCGCCTCCGGCGGCAAAGCTGTCGGACTCGCGATAGATGTTGCCAGCGTTCAATTGCACGTCGAACATGTGGATCTTATCATATGTCGCGACGATCTTGCCGTCCGGCCCGATAAGAAAGCTCCGGTTGGCGCACTTGCCGCCTTCCGCCCTGATCGCGATAGATCCGATCAGCACGGTAACTTTCAGCTCCGCGGCCAGCGCCCGAAAGGCGCGAAGGCCGGGATCTGCCTCCTCGGTCGTCGATTTCTCCCAGACCGCCCCCGGCTTCCGATCGAGCAGCGTGGTCATCTCCGGTGTCGCAATCAGCTGGGCGCCGTGCGCCGCAGCTTCGCGGATCAGCAGGATCGCGGCAGCGATGTTCGCGGCTACGTCCGTGCCCGACCGCATCTGGACGCAGGCCACTCTGATTTGGGACATCGCTAACCATTCTCCCGGGCGATTCACATTCCGCCAACCGCGTCTCTCGCCAATTTGCTCTGATCCGGCCTGCTTTCCTAGCGTTCAGGGCAACAGTTGTGGTTAAGAACGCCGGCTCGCCTAACAGGCAGCCCTCGCGTGTTAAGCTCACCTCTTGGTATACATATTGCTCTAGTTATTCGACGGCACAGGCGCCCCGACCGCAAGATCCCAGGCATGAGCACGTTCTTCCCCGGCGCCGATGGCGCACCGCCGCTCTCTTCGCCCCCCGGACTCCCGTCCGCGCGGCCTGCCTCCCTGTTGAACTACGCCCGTTACGCAGATCCCTTTTTTCTGTTCTGCTGGATCTGCTCGCTGGTGCTCCCTTATTCGTTCCTTCTGCCGCTCAGGTATTTGGCGGCTGCGTATTTTGCTTTCGCGTTCGTCCTGTTTGCGCGGCAAACGATGCCAGCGGTCGGTCGATCCTGGCCGATCTTTGTGATTCCAGTTTTGTGTTTGATCTCGGCGATTTGGGCGCCTTCAGTCAACGAAGCCATGCGAAAGAGTATGCAGCTGGCTTTGACTGGTATCGTTGGTGTGTACGTGGCAACGCGACTCTCTGGCCGCACAATCTTGACCACCTATTTCGTGGCCGGCACCCTAACGGCATTGCTCTGCCTTGCGAGCAATAACGTCGATTATTCGGGCGCGTGGGCGGGCATCTTCGATCAGAAAAACTGGTTCGCGGGACACATGTTTGTGTTGTTTGCGGCCTCTATTGGACTTGCTCTTGATAACGAGGTGGATCGCCGACTTCGCCTCGCAGCAACTGCAACGATGTTTCTGGCGGCATTTATGGTCGTCATGTCGAAGTCGGGTACAAGCCTACTGCTCCTGATCGGGGCCTCGGCGTTCATGTTCGTTCACAGCTTCATCTGGCAAGCAGCCAGAAGGGTTCAACACGCCCAGATATTGATCCTTGCGATCGGGGCCGTTGCAGCCATAGCGGGCGCGTATGTGGCATTCGGAGTAATGCAGGTCGACCTGAAAGCAGACATCTTGGGAGCGCTTGGCAAAGACTCCACACTGACTGGCCGCACAACGCTTTGGGAAATTGCGCAACGCCAAATGGCGGAGCATCCCCTCACCGGCCTGGGCGCCAATGGCTACTGGCGGAAAGAAAACGCCATGGCCACAACCCTCGTTTACATCACCGGCGGGCATGAAGTGTTTACCGGATACAGCTTCCATAACTCATACTTTGAAAACGGCGTGAACTACGGATATCCGGGCTACTGGGCCACGGTGTTTCTTGCGGGCTGGGCATTGCTGAGCGCTGGCCTTACCTGGCTGCGCAATCAAACCGCCATTAACGCGGTCTTTCTCGTGGTTGTCGCCATGGCGATTGTCAAATCGCAGAGTGAAGCTGACCTGGCGCTGGAATTTACGAGCACATCAGTGCTTCTTTATATTGCCGCCTCAAGGAAAGAGGCGCCGAAGAAGAACAGATTGAACGCTACATCCGCGCCGATTCCCGCCGAAGCTGCTGGACAACATTCCCGTGCCTGAATCGATCGACGTCAGCGTGATCGTACCGACGTGGAAAGCGGCTGCGTTTATCGAACGCGCCATACAATCTGCATTGGCCTCCAATGCCGTGAACGTCGAGGTGGTCGCTGTCGACGATGCCTCGCCTGATGCGACTTTCTCCGTACTGGGTCAGCTTGCAGCGAAGTATTCGCAGATCACCGCCAGGCAGCTGGCAAAGAATTCCGGCCCATCGGCTGCACGCAATCTCGCCATCGCTACGGCACGTGGTCGTTACATCGCCATTCTCGACGCTGACGACACCATACGGCCCGAGCGCCTCGCCAAGCTTGTCGCGCTCGCTGATCGCAGCGACGCGGATATCGTCGTCGACAACATGATCGAGGTTGACGAGGCGGGCCAACCAATCGGGTCGGAACCCTTCCTGAAATCCCGCGACTTCGCTGCATCGCGCGACATCGACCTGCTTACCTGGATCCGCTTCAACAACCCGATGACGGGTGGCGATACGATTGGCTATCTGAAACCGCTGATCAGGCGGAGCACGCTGCAACGAACTGGCGTCACCTACGACACCTCGCTCCGCAACAGCGAGGACTACTATCTGATAGCCGATCTGCTCGCGGAGAAAGCGCGCATGATCTACAGCCCGGACGCGGACTATTTTTACACCCGCTCGTCCAGCTCAACATCGCATCGCCTGAAGCCGGAGCAGACCCTTGCCTGGCTCGCAGCCGAGAAGCGTTTCGTTGCGCGCCACGGCGCAAAACTCTCTGCTAAGGAAAAGGCAGCGCTTGCCCGGCGCGACCGCGTTCTGCGCAATGTGAACCAGCTCGTCGCGGTCACAGACACGCTGAAAGCAAAGAAGCTGACCGCATCGGCGCGCCTGATGGCGTCCGACCTTCAGGGCGCGGCCTACACGCTCGGCGTCCTGTCCAAAGTGGCCGTAAACAGGGTTTTACGCCGCAAATCTGTGTGACCTGCGGCACTAAACCCGCACGTGTGGATTGCGCCGGAACCACAGGGCGATAGGTTCCCCTCCGTAAAGGGACTCAGCGAACCAACGCCGGGCCTGATCGGGAGGAAAGCTCTTCATGTTGAACCGCAAAATCGCGGGCGGCGTAGCCGCTTGCGCGTTGGCTGTCGGAATGGCCTTTGCCTGCACCCTTCCCGGCGCAGAGACGACTTCGGGGCGCGCGGGCCTGTCGGCCGCCGCCGGCTATGACGCAACCGAGTGGAAGTACTGGGGCGGCGATGCCGGCCAGACTCGTTATGCGCCGCTGAACCAGATCAACCTCCAGACCGTGAACCGCCTTAAGGTCGCATGGCGTTGGACGGCCGATACGTCGGGCGACCCCGGCTCAGCCAACTACAAGTCCACCCCCCTGCTCGACGACGGCGTGCTTTACATTCCGTGGCTCAACAACGGCATGGCAGCGATCGATGCCGGCACAGGCAAGACGGTGTGGACGTTCGAGCCGCAACCCGCTGACATCGGTGGCCGCGCCTCGTCGCTAGGCCTGCGCTCGCTGGCCTACTGGACCGATGGCAAGGACAAACGCGTCTTCCACAACTCGGGCGATGGCCGCCTGATCGCTGTCGATGGCGTCACAGGCAAGGCTGTGGCCGGCTTCGGCAGGA
>ERZ795061.3374-NODE-3374-length-13946-cov-14.195882_pt1 | contig 13946 bp, 12 predicted proteins | sample MGYA00375145_ERZ795061 | MGnify/ENA primary metagenome ERZ795061 (study PRJEB30190, sample SAMN05720144) | anaerobic digester metagenome | isolation source: active sludge of municipal wastewater-treating anaerobic digesters | place: USA | collected 2014-12-22 ... | reverse complement strand
GCGCGGTTTACTGGGAAGGACTGGCCGATTTGTACGACAGCAATAACCGCCATGTGGGCCGCGGCTACCTGGAGATGACAGGTTACGCCAAACCGCTGAGGATGTGACCCTCATACTTCAAATACGCTACATTTTTTATAGCTACTCACGCATATCAGATAAGGGCTAGAGGCCAATTTAATACCAAAAATGGAGCAAAATAGACGTCAAGGCCTCCCTATTCCGGTATTCACCCCCATATGCCTTCGATGACTTCTGAACGCGCCAAATCCCAATCGCCCAAGTCCCTGTCGGGCCTGCTTCCATTCCTCAAACCGTACCGGGGGCGCATTGCACTGGCGGGGCTGTTTCTGGTGCTGGCGGCGCTGGCCACGCTCGCGTTCCCGCTGGCCCTGCGCAGCCTCATCGATGGCGGGCTGGTCAGCGGTGCCGTGCCGGCCGGGGCGCTCAGTGCCGACAAGGGCACGCAGGTGATGGCGCTGAAAGACCATTTTCTGGCGCTGTTCTCGGTCGCCGTGGCGCTGGGCCTGTTTTCTGCCGCGCGCTTTTATATGGTGAGCTGGCTGGGCGAACGCGTCACTTCCGACTTGCGCAATGCGGTGTACGCCCATGTGCTCAAGCAAAGCCCGGAGTTTTTTGAGACCACCCAAACCGGCGAGGTGTTGAGCCGCCTGACGGTAGACACGACGCTGGTGCAGACCGTGGTGGGCTCGTCGCTCAGCATGGGTTTGCGCAATGGCGTGATGGGCGTGGGCGCGCTGGCCATGCTGATCTGGACCAACCCCTACGTGATGGTGCAGGTGCTGGGTGTGCTGGTGCTGATTGTGTTGCCCAGCCTGTGGTTTGGCAGACGGGTGCGCAAGTTGTCACGGGCCAGCCAGGACCGTGTGGCCGACTCCAGTGCGATTGCCGCCGAGGTGTTGAACGCCATTCCCGTAGTGCAGAGCTTCACTGCCGAAGAGCGGGAAGCCAGGCGTTTCGATGCGTCTACCGACAACGCGTTCAAGGTGGCCGTGCGGCGCTCCAAAGCGCGCTCTGTTCTGGTGGCGTTCATCATCATCGCCACGTCTGCCGCCCTGTTGTGGGGTTTGTATCAGGGGACGCAGGCTGTCATGGCCGGGCGCATCACGGCCGGGCATCTGGGTCAAACGGTGGTCTATGTGATCATTCTGGCCAGCGCCTTTGCGGTGCTGGGTGAGGTGTATGGCGACTTGCTGCGCGCCGCGGGCGCCACGGAGCGGCTGATGGAGTTGCTGGGCAGCAGCTCGCCCATCACCTCCCCTGCGCAGCCAGCGCGACTGCCCGCCACCGCTGCGGGCAGCGCCGTGCGATTCGAGCGCGTCAACTTCCATTACCCGTCGCGCCCGCTGCAGGCGGCATTGCAGGATTTCACGCTGTCGGTCAGCCCCGGTGAAACCGTGGCGCTGGTGGGTCCCAGTGGCGCAGGAAAGAGCACCGTGTTTCAGCTGCTGCTGCGTTTTTATGATGCAGACCGCACTGCGGGCAACGAGCAGCCCATTTTTCTGGACAACGTTCCAACCCAGTCGCTGTCATTGCAGGACCTGCGCGATCGCGTGGGCATCGTGCCGCAGGACGCCGTCATTTTTTCAACCAGCGCGCTGGAAAACATCCGCTACGGGAAACCCGAAGCAACTGATGACGAAGTGAAAGCGGCGGCCAAAGCCGCCTTTGCCCACGAGTTCATCGAGGCATTGCCCGAAGGCTACACAACGTTTCTGGGCGAACGGGGGGTGCGCCTGAGTGGCGGCCAGCGCCAGCGCATCTCGATTGCCCGTGCAATGCTCAAAAACCCGCCACTGCTGCTGCTGGACGAAGCCACCAGTGCGCTGGATGCCGAGAGCGAGCGCATGGTTCAGGCCGCACTGGAATCCGCCATGCGGGGCCGCACCACACTGGTGATCGCCCACCGCCTCGCGACCGTGCAACGGGCAGACCGCATTGTGGTGCTGGACCATGGCCGGGTGGTGGAACAGGGCACCCATGCCGAGCTGGTGGCGCGCAACGGTGTGTACGCCGGGCTGGCTGCGCTGCAGTTCACCACCTGACGCCTGAAACTAAAGCGGGAATAGCGGTGCAATCGCGCCGCTCATGCACGGCTTGAAGCATTGCGCCAACCAGCGACCCGCGCGTATCCTATGACCTCCCCAACCCGGAGAATAAACCGGGTCATATACCCCGGACTCCTGGTTCGGAAACAGGAAGGTTTTGATGACTACCGCGCTGCACGATGTTGACGAACGCACTAACCTGACGGCCAACAACAAATTCGAGTTGCTGTTGTTTCGTCTGGGAGAAGCACCAGGAACAGATCGCCGCGAGCTGTTTGGCATCAATGTCTTCAAGGTGCGTGAGATTCTGGTCATGCCCACCATCACGGCCATGGCGAACGCGCCGGCCAATGTGATGGGTGTCGCCAACATCCGCGGGCAGATCATCCCGGTGATCAACCTGCCGGCCGTGGTCGGCTGTGTGCCCAAGCGCGGACTCACGATCCTGATGGTGACCGAATATGCCCGGACAACCCAGGCATTTGCAGTTGAAGAAGTGGACGAAATCGTGCGGCTCGAATGGAACCAGGTGCTGGCCGCCGAGGGCAATGGCGGTGGTCTGGTGACCAGCATCGCGCGGCTGGATGGCAGCGTCGAAAATACCCGCCTGGCCCAGGTTCTGGACGTGGAACAGATCTTGCGCGATGTCATGCCAACCAGCCAGGAGGAGATAACGCCACAATCCATCGGCATCGCTGTGAATCTCCCCAAAGGATCAGTGATTCTCGCCGCGGATGACTCTCCCATGGCCCGCTCCATGATTGAACAGGGTCTCAAGGCAATGGGTGCGCCGTACATCATGACCAAGACGGGTCAGGAAGCGTGGGACCGGTTGCAAGCCATCTCGGAGGAAGCCAGAGCCGAGGGCAAGACTGTTCAGGACAAGGTAGCCCTGGTACTGACTGACCTGGAAATGCCGGTCATGGATGGTTTTACTCTGACGAGGAACATCAAGCAGGATCAACGCTTCAAATCGATTCCTGTGGTGATCCATTCCTCACTCACAGGAACGGCCAATGAGGGTCACGTCAAAACGGTGGGCGCTGACGCCTACGTAGCGAAGTTTGTTGCCAAAGAGCTGGCTTTGACGATCCGCCAGGTGCTGACACACTGAGATCGTCAAAAAGTCGCTTCCCCTACTGGAGGCGGCCTTTTAATGCCTCGGGCAGAGCAAGGGCTACCACGGCAATACCCTCTTCCAGCAGGGATTCGGTTTCTTCCGGCGTGGCCTTGCCACGAATACCGCGCTCCTGCGTTTCCCCATAGTGGATCTTGCGGGCTTCTTCGGCAAATTTCTCACCCACATCATCCGTACTGGCCATGACCTGCTGGGCAAGGGCAAGCCACGCAGCCTGTAGTGCCTGGTCCGGGTTGACCGCGGCCACAACATCCTGTCTGGCCGCTGGCTCATCCCGCGGACTTCCCAGATTCAACCGGGGCGCACTCAGCTTCTTGGTAATCGACACGTCTGCGCACAGGGGACAGGACACCAGACCGCGCGAAAGCTGGTTTGCAAAGTCATCCTCGGAGGCAAACCAGCCCTCAAACACATGGCGGTTGGAACACTGTAGATCCAGAACTTTCATGGTGTCATGATCAAACTGCGGCAGCAGAGACCGGTTCCTGCCAGGTTAGCCCCCATGCACCAGAAAGCACATTTTGCAGCCACAGTGCGGCTGCCAGTGTCTTGCCATCGGTAACCTTGCCTTCACGGCACCACTGGAACAGCTCTGCCGGCGTGGCAGTAATGACCTCCAGGAACTCCCCCTCGTCAAGGTTGCTCGCGCCCGGAGTCAGCTGGCGCGCGAACCAGATGTCGATGAACTCCGTGGCATAGGCGACAACCGGATGCAGTACACCGGCGCGCGCCCACTGGCGTGCCGAATAGCCAGTTTCTTCACGCAGTTCACGCTGGGCGCACATCTGGATGCTTTCGCCCGGGTCCAATTTGCCTGCGGGGAACTCGATCATCACCTGCCCCAGCGGATAGCGGAATTGCCGCTCCAGCACCAACCGGATGGCCCCATTGGGATCTTCGAGAAGGGGGATGATCATCACGGCACCCGGATGCGCCACATATTCACGCGTGGCCAGCTTTCCATCGGGCAGTTTCACCGTGTCGCGAAATGCATGGATAAAGCTGCCTTTGACAAGCTCCTGGCTGGCAACTTTTTCTTCAACGAGGTGACTGTCCGGCATCACGCATCTCCTGTTTTCAAAAGCCGTCAATCGCGGTGCTTGAGCAGATAGCGATAAACAAAACCAGGAAAGGCAAAGGTCACAAACAGGGCAGCCGTAATGGCATAAAACTCCCAGTTCTGAGCAGCGATCTGTCCGGCATGGTTCTCCAGCAGCAAGGCGACCCCACCGACCATGAAGTAGAAAACGACCAGTTCCAGCAGGCGCAAACCGAGCGATTTGGGGCTCGGCAGCACCACCACGGCCATCAGACGATGACTGATGAATGGCAGGTTGGCAGCGAAAAAGGCACCCAATACCACCAGCCAGACAGACAAGGATTGGGACACGATCAACTGGCGGGAAAACGGCAGGTCATGGAGCCATCATCTGGGCGATGGCATGCGCGCAGAGCGACATCAGGCCGCCAGGCACCAAACCCAGAATGAGAACCAGCAGGCCGTTGACCGAGAGCACCACGCGTACATCTGTTGAAGCAGATACGACATGGGCGTTGGTTGGTTCGTCAAAATACATGACCTTAACCACACGCAGGTAATAAAAAGCCCCCACCAGCGACATCATCACGGCGAACACGGCCAAGCCCAGGTGAAACACCTGACCCGAGGCAACCAGCGCCTGAAGGACTGACAGCTTGGCATAGAAGCCGACCATAGGGGGGATGCCTGCAAGAGAGAACAAACAGATCGCCATCACAGCTGCATACAAGGGGCTGCGCTGGTTCAGGCCGGCAAAGTCGGCAATCTCCTCGCTCTCGAATCCGTCACGCGCCAGCAGCATGATCACGCCAAAGCTGGCCAGCGTCGTGAGCACATACGTCACAACATAAAACATGGAAGACCCGTATGCATCCGCTGACGACATGGTGTTGCCGTTGATCACGCCAGACATCAACCCCAGCAAGACAAAACCCATTTGCGAGATCGTGGAAAAAGCCAGCATCCGCTTGAGGTTGGTTTGCGCAATGGCGGCCAGATTGCCAACCAGCAGTGAGCCCACAGCCAACACCATCAGCATTTGTTGCCAGTCAATGGCCAGCGGCAGCATGCCTTCCACCAGCAGGCGGATGACGATGGCAAATGCAGCCAGCTTGGGCGCGCCACCGATCATCAGCGTAATTGCGGTAGGGGCACCTTGATAAACGTCAGGGATCCACATATGAAACGGGACCACGCCGAGTTTGAATGCCAGTCCGGCAACAACAAAGACCAGCCCGAATACCAGCACCTGATGTTTGATCTGCCCTGTGGCAATGGCTCTGGCAACGTCGTTAACGTCCAGAGACCCCGTGGCGCCATACATCATGGACAAGCCATACAAGAGGAAGCCAGAGGCCAGCGCACCGAGAACAAAGTACTTCATCGCCGCTTCGGTTGCAATGGCATTGTCCCGGCGCAGGGCCACCAGCGCATAGCTGGACAGCGTCAATAACTCCAGCCCCATGTAAATAATGAGGAAGTTGTTGCCCGAGATCATCGTGAACATGCCCAGCAGGGCAAACAGGCTCAGCGTGAACATCTCGCCGCCCCGCAGCATGTCACGATCAGCAGCGTAAGGGCGTCCATAAACCAGCGTCACCATGACGGCAACGGCTGCAAAGCATTTCAGCCAATTGCCCATGGGGTCACTGACCACCATGTTGCCGAAACCGTACAGGGTGGTTCCCGCATCCGCGTACAGGGCTGACAGAAAAGCTACCAGTGCCAACGTGAGCAACGTGAGCACGTAGGTGACGTTTCTACGAGCACTTTTAACGCTGAGGTCGACCAGCAGGATCACACACGCCATGACCAGCAGGACGATCTCCGGGTAAACCGCGATCCAACTGAGTTTGTCAATCATGATTCAAGTCTCTCAATTCAGTTCGATCAGTTCAGCTTGCTCATGGCAACATGCTTGAGCAATTCAGTAACAGAAGTCCCCATGACGTCGGTGAAGGGCTTCGGATAAATACCCATGTACAGCACCGCCACCGCCAGCAGTGCCAGCATCAGGAATTCCCGGCCATTGATATCGGTCAGCGATTTCACATCGTCGTTTGCAACGGGGCCCAGATACACCCGCTTGAACATCCACAGGGTGTAAGCAGCGCCAAAAATCAGCGCGCTGGCGGCTGCCATTCCAATCCAGAAATTGAACTTGACGGCACCCAGAATCACCATCCATTCACCAACAAAACCGGCAGTAGCGGGGAGACCGCAGTTTGCCATAGCGAAAAACAGGGCAAACGCCGTGAACTTGGGCATGGTGTTGACAACGCCACCATAACTCGCGATCTCACGCGAATGAACCCGGTCATACAACACACCAATGGACAGGAACATCGCACCAGATACAAAACCGTGCGCGATCATCTGCACCAGACCACCAGAGACACCAAGGTCATTGAAGATGAAAAAGCCCAGCGTCACAAATCCCATGTGGGCAACGGAAGAGTAGGCCACCAGCTTTTTCATGTCCTGCTGCACCAGCGCCACCAATCCGACGTAGATCACGGCAATCAATGAGAGGGCAACCATCAGCCATGCCCACTCACGTGCGGCATCCGGGGCAATAGGCATGGAAAAGCGCAGGAAGCCATAGGCACCCAGCTTCAGCATGATGGCAGCCAGCACCGCCGAGCCACCGGTAGGCGCTTCCACGTGGACGTCTGGTAGCCAGGTGTGCACTGGCCACATCGGCACCTTGACCGCAAACGCAGCAAAGAATGCGAAAAACAGCAGTGTCTGCGTCGTCCCACCCAGAGGCAGTTTGTACCAGGTTGCCAGATCAAAACTGCCTCCCGATTTGGTGTACAGGAAGATCAGGGCGATGAGCATCAGCAGTGAGCCCAGCAGGGTGTACAGGAAGAACTTGAACGCAGCATAAATCTTGTTCGGACCACCCCAAATACCGATGATCAGATACATCGGGATCAGTGTGGCCTCGAAGAACACGTAGAACAGCAGGCCGTCGAGTGCGCTGAACACACCGATCATCAGGCCGCTCAGGATCAGGAACGCACCCATGTATTGATTGACGCGACGGGTAATGACCTCCCAGCCAGCAATCACGACGACGACGTTGATAAACGCCGTCAGCAACACAAACCAGAGGGAAATGCCATCGACGCCGAGGTGGTAATTCACGTTGAACCGTTCGATCCATGACGTCTTTTCGACAAACTGCATGGCCGCTGTTCCCAGCTTGAAGCCGTCGTACAACGGCAAGGTCACCAGAAAACTGGCGACAGCGCCAATCAACGCAATCCAGCGAACACTGCGCGCCTGTTCATCACGCCCCAGTGCGAGCAGCAACACACCAAAAGCAATTGGCATCCAGATGGCCAGGCTCAACAAACCCATGTTCTTCTTCTCCTTATTTGCTGAGCCATTGCACGATCATGGGCCACGTGACAAAGTACGTCATCAGCACAAAAACGCCCAGTATCATTGCCAGTGCATAGTGGTACAGGTAGCCGGACTGCACACGACGTACCACGCCGGAGAACCAGCCAACCACCTTCCATGATCCATTGACCAGCGTACCGTCAATGATGGCTTGGTCGCCCCCTTTCCACAAACCGGTACCCAACATGCGGGCGGCACGTGCCAATACATTTTCGTTGAACCAGTCCATGTAGTACTTGTTCTCAAGCAGGGTGTAGATCGGCATGACCCGGGCCTTGATGGCGGCGGGCAAAGCGGGGTTGACCATGTACATGTAATACGACAGAGCCACACCGCCAAGTGCCAGCCAGAATGGGGCTGCCGTCAAACCATGCAACGCCAGTTGTGCCGGCCCATGGAACTCTTCCCGCAATACTTCCATGGCCTTATGGATTTCATGGTTGACGAATATCGCATCCTTGAAAAAGTCACCGAACAGCATGGGGCCAATCGTCATGAATCCAATAACAACAGACGGAATGGCCAGCAGAATCAACGGTACCGTGACCACCCAGGGCGACTCGTGGGGCTTTTGGTGATCATCGTGGTGTCCATGATGATCATCGTGGTGCGCATCGGGGTTTTGATCAAAGCGTTCCTTGCCGTGGAACACCAGGAAATACATACGGAAGGAATAAAACGCAGTCACGAAGACGCCCGCCAGGACAGCGAAATAGGCGAACCCTGCTCCAGGCAGCGTACTGGCATGGACTGCCATGATGATCTCGTCTTTGGAGTAGAAGCCGGAGAACAGCGGCGTACCAATCAGCGCCAGGGATCCGAGCAGGGCAGTGATCCAGGTAATGGGCATGTACTTGCGCAAGCCACCCATCCAGCGAATATCCTGATTGTGATGAACACCCATGATCACGGAACCGGCAGCGAGGAACAGCAGGGCCTTGAAGAAGGCATGCGTCATCAGGTGGAACACGGCCACCGAGTAGGCCGAAGCACCGAGCGCCACAGTCATGTAACCCAACTGGGAGAGTGTGGAGTAAGCCACCACCCGCTTGATGTCGTTCTGGATAATCCCCAGAAAACCCATGAACAAGGCCGTGATTGCTCCAATCACCATTACAAAGTTCAAGGCCGTTTCGCTGAACTCGAACAAGGGGGACATGCGAGCCACCATGAAGATGCCCGCAGTCACCATCGTGGCGGCGTGAATCAGTGCGGAGATGGGCGTTGGGCCTTCCATGGAATCGGGCAACCACACATGCAGGGGAAACTGCGCCGACTTGCCCATGGCTCCGATGAACAGGCAGATGCAGATCACAGTGATGAGCATCCAGTCCGTGCCCGGGAAACCAAGCCTGGAAAGCTCTCCCGCCTTCGCAAAAGCCTCTGTGTAGTTCAGCGTGCCGGCATAGGCCACGATCAGGCTGATGCCCAGAATAAAGCCAAAGTCACCAACACGATTGACCAGGAACGCTTTCATGTTGGCGAATATGGCAGTCGGCTTGTTGAACCAGAAACCGATCAGCAGGTAGGAAACCAGACCAACAGCCTCCCAGCCGAAAAACAGCTGGAGCAAGTTGTTGCTCATCACCAGCATCAACATGGAGAACGTAAACAGGGAGATGTAGGCAAAGAAACGGTTGTAACCTTCGTCTTCTTGCATATACCCGATGGTGTAGAGATGAACCATCAGCGACACGAAGGTCACGACACACATCATCATCGCCGTGAGACCGTCCACCAGGAAGCCAATTTCCATCTTCAGGCTGCCCACGGTCATCCAGGTGTAAAGGGTTTCGTTGAAGCGAGCCCCGTCAACCACAACACTGTTGAGGGTTATCGCTGAAAAAATAAAGGCAATCAATACGCCCAGGATGGTCAGGCTGTGAGACATGCGCCGGCCAATCCAGTTGCCGCCGAATGAGGTTCCCAGAACACCAGCCAATATGGCGCCTGCCAGCGGAGCCAGTGGCACGACCAGGAGGGTTGAAGCAGACAGGGTTTGACTCATCTTTGTTAACCCTTGAGCGTATTGAGTTCGTCCACATTGATGCTGGACTTGTTTCGGAACAACTGCACCAGGATAGCCAGCCCGATAGCTGACTCGGCAGCAGCCACAGTCAGAATGAAAAACACAAAAATCTGGCCGTGCATATCACCCAGGTAATAGGAGAATGCGACGAAATTCATGTTGACTGCCAAGAGCATCAGCTCAATGGCCATCAACAAAATGATAAGGTTTTTACGGTTCAAAAAAATACCGATAACCGATAGCGCGAACAAGATCGCACCGAGTGAAAGAAAGTGGCCGAGCGTCAATATCATGCTTTTTTCTCCCCTTCAACCGGCGCGACGGCCACAGCCGCATCCAGTAGCGGCTGCGCGGGACGTGTCGCAGACATCTTGACTACCGTCATGCGGTCACCCGCCTTGACTCGTACCTGTTCATTTGCACCGATATGTTTGCTGTCCTTGCGGCCACGAAGGGTCAAGGCAATGGCTGCGATGATGGCGACCAGCAAGATAACGGCAGCGATCTGCACCGGGAAAACATACTCTGAGTAAAGCAGTTTGCCCAACTCGCGCGTATTGGAAACCTGTTCAGCAACAACCCCCACTACTGCGGTACTCTTAGGCTCTCCAACCAGTCGAAACCCCCCCATCAGCACGGCCGCCATTTCGAGGGCGATCAATGCGCCAATCATGCCCGCAAGTGGAAAGTGCCGCCAGAATCCTTGCCGGACACTGTCAATATTGATGTCAAGCATCATCACGACGAACAAGAACAGAACCATGACTGCGCCAACATAGACCAGAACCAGCGTAATAGCCAGAAACTCTGCCTTGAGCAGCATCCAGATCATCGCAGCCTGGAAAAAGGCCAGCACTAAATAGAGCGCTGCGTGAACCGGATTGCGGGCGGTGATAACCCGAAACGCGGCAAAAAGCAGCAACGCAGAAAATACGTAAAAGAGACCGGCTTTGACATCCATGACTTGAGGTTCTTTCTTGAGCCGTTACCGGTATTTGGCGTCCGCAGCTCTGGCCGCGGCAATTTCGCCTTCATACCGATCACCTACAGCCAACAACATTTCCTTGGTGAAATACAGGTCGCCTCGCTTCTCGCCGTGATATTCAAGAATGTGGCTCTCAACTATGGAATCCACCGGGCAGCTTTCTTCACAGAATCCGCAGAAGATGCACTTGGTCAAGTCAATGTCGTAGCGGTTCGTCCGACGTGATCCATCTTCACGCACCTCGGATTCAATCGTTATCGCCATGGCGGGGCAAACGGCTTCGCACAGTTTGCAGGCAATGCATCGCTCTTCACCGTTTTCATAACGGCGCAAGGCGTGCAGTCCGCGAAACCTTGGAGACAAAGGTGTTTTTTCCTCAGGGAACTGGATAGTCACCTTGCGGCGAAAGGCATAACGCCCCGTCAGGGCAAGCCCCTTGAGCAGTTCCAGCAGCATAAAGCTGGAGAGGAAGTCCTTGACGGAAAAACTCGACGGTTTGGCGACTGGAGCAACGTTAGACATGATCAACTCCTGCTACATCCAGATATTGAAAGAAGTCTGCATCCAGGCACCCACGACAACCAGCCACACAAGTGTCACAGGTATGAAGATTTTCCAGCCCAAACGCATGATCTGGTCATAGCGAAACCGCGGAAAGGTTGCACGGACCCAGATAAACAGGCTGACAACAGCACAAGTTTTTACCCCCAACCAGATCCAGCCTGGAATCCAGTTGAACAGCGCACTGTCTATAGGGGATATCCAGCCCCCCAGAAACATGATGGCAGCCAGAATGGACACAAGCCACATGTTGGCGTATTCAGCAAGATAGAACATGGCATACGACATACCCGAATACTCGACCATGTGTCCGGCCACAATTTCGGCTTCACCTTCCACCACGTCAAAGGGATGCCGATTGGTTTCGGCCAAACCGGCAATGACGTACACCACAAAAATGGGTAGCAACGGCAACCAGTTCCACGACAGGAAATTCAAGCCCATGTGTGCAAAGTAACCCTTACCCTGCCCGGTAACGATATCCGTCATGTTCATGCTGGCCGACACCATCAGTACCACCACCAGACAGAACCCCATGGCGATTTCGTAACTCACCATCTGGGCAGATGCGCGCATCGCACCCAGAAAGGAGTACTTCGAATTTGACGCCCAGCCCGCAATCACGACACCGTAGACCTCCATCGATGTGATCGCCATGACAAATAAAAGGCCAGCATTGATATTGGCCAAAGCGATATCGGGACCAAATGGAATGACAGCCCACGCTGCCATTGCCGGCATGATGGTCAATATGGGACCGATGAAAAACAGCCCCTTGCTGGCCGCCGTCGGCACAAGTATCTCCTTGGTCAACAGCTTCAACGCATCAGCAATTGGCTGGAGCAATCCCAATGGGCCTACCCGATTCGGGCCTATACGAACCTGCATCCAGCCCAGCAGCTTGCGCTCCCAAAGCGTCAGGTAGGCAACCGCACCCATAAGAGGCAGCACAACGGCCACGATCTTGACCAGCGTCCAGATGATCGGCCAAGCAACAGTTGTCCACCACGAGGCTGAAATCAGGCTCAACCCACCGCCATACAGAGTGTCGATCATGCCAGCGCCTCCTGAACCGACTGATGGTGAACCCCGGCTGCGCGGGCATCCACCGTCAGTTGAAGCGACGATGCCCGCCTCACGATGCCATCAAGCTGATAGATGCTGGCCACGACCGGCTCCCTTGCCTCAGGTCCAAGATCGATGGCTGCCCCCGTTTCATTGCCAAGAAGCGATGCCTGAACCCGCGAACCTCCGTCCGAAAGGGCGCCACTGATCTGATCGAGCACATCCTTGGTAGATTCAAATTCGAACCCTTGAAGGCCCAGCAAATTGGCGAGGACGCGCAGCACCTTCCACGCCGGACGGGTTTCACCCATCGGTTTGACCACAGCATGAAAGCTTTGCACGCGCCCCTCTGCATTGATAAAGGTACCGGATGTTTCAGTAAAGGGTGAAATCGGCAGCACGACATCACTAAACGCCATGTTCGCCTTGAAAGGACTCAGGCTGACAACCATCTGCGACTGACCCGCCGAACGGGCCGAGGTGGCACCGCCAGCCGCGTCGAACAAGGGTTCAGTATTCAAAAGGAGAAGGGCCTTCAGGCCACCAGCCAACATGTCACCAGCATGCTTGCCACCTGTTCCAGGCCGCGCGTTTGCCACCTGAGCCCCAACCGTGTTGGCCGCTTCAGTCAGGTACCCCACGCTAGCCCCAGTCTGCTTGCCTATCCAGTTAGCCAGCGCCAGGAGGCTGGATGCCTTTCCATGGTGGGCAGCGGCATTTCCCAGCAAGATGGCTTTTCGCTCTCCGCCCAAAAGAGACTTCGCTATGGCTTGAGCCGCTTCTGTTGCCTGCCCTGCCGCCGGAGGCGTGACGCCTTTTTCAGCGGCTACCGCCGCCGCGACGTCAGCCAATGCCTGTGCCCAGCCAGCAGAACTCGTCACCATGCTGTTGGCGATGGGCAGAGCCCAGTCGCAGGCTTCAGAATTAATAGCACTTACCGAACAGCCGACGCGGGCTGCCTGCCGGATTCGTTGTGCAAACAGCGGGTGATCCTTGCGCAGATTCGACCCAACCACCAGAACGCGCTGCAATTGTGACAACGACGCGATCGGCCGACCAAGGTAACGCACACCTTCTGCAGCCGGAAACTCTGCGTGACGCAAGCGATAGTCAATGTTTTCATTGCCCAAGCCACGCATCAATTGCCCGGCAAGATACAACTCTTCCAGCGTGCTGTGTGGGCTGACCAGTGCGCCAATGCTTGCAGCGCCATGATCAGCTTTTACCTGCTTCAATCCGTTGGCCACATATTCCAGCGCCGTCTGCCAATCGACGGTCTTCCATTGCCCACCCTGCTTGAGCATGGGGCTCGCCAGACGATCATCACCATTCAATGCTTCGTAGGAAAAACGGTCCCGATCCGCAATCCAGCATTCGTTGACCTCTTCATTTTCAAGTGGAACAACGCGCATGACCTTGTTGTTCTTCACCTGAACGATCAGGTTGGCGCCCGTGGAGTCATGCGGACTGATCGACTTGCGACGGGACAACTCCCATGTCCGGGCGCTGTAGCGGAACGGCTTGCTGGTCAGCGCACCCACCGGACAGATATCAATCATGTTGCCCGACAGCTCGGAGTCCACCGACTGGCCAACAAAGGTCTCAATTTCGGCATGTTCGCCACGATGCGACATGCCAAGCTCCATCAC
>ERZ795061.3373-NODE-3373-length-13947-cov-14.385762_pt1 | contig 13947 bp, 11 predicted proteins | sample MGYA00375145_ERZ795061 | MGnify/ENA primary metagenome ERZ795061 (study PRJEB30190, sample SAMN05720144) | anaerobic digester metagenome | isolation source: active sludge of municipal wastewater-treating anaerobic digesters | place: USA | collected 2014-12-22 ... | reverse complement strand
GATTCGTTCTGCCCCAGCCAGGCCAGTTGCTGCGCCCGGATGCGGCCCGACATGTCCGCAATGGGCTGGCCCAGCAAGGTGACCCTGCCCTCATGCGGAAGCAAATGCGCCAGCGCCTTGAGCAGCGTCGACTTGCCTGCACCGTTGGGTCCGACAATGCTGGTCCAGCGGCCAGCGGGGAAATCCAGGTCAATGCCGTGCAAAACCTCAATATTTCCGAGGCTGGCCCTTATGGAGTGTGCGCAAACAGCTATTGATTTGATAGCATATGCGTGCAGCTTCACAGCACACCTCCCCGGCTGGTGCGCCGGTGCATCAGCCATAGCAGGTAGCCGCCGCCCAGCACAGCGGTTAGCACACCGACGGGCAGCTCTTGCGGTGCGATCAGCCAGCGCGCCAGGGTGTCTGCCGCCAGCAACAATACGCCACCCATCAAGCTGGACAAAAAGATGAAGTGACGGTGGGTGGTCTTGACAACCGAGCGCACCAGATGGGGCGCCGCCAGACCGACAAAGGCGATCAATCCGGTTTGGGCTACCGCTGTACCCGTAGCCAGCGCCAGCACGGCAATCAGCACTGCGCGTAACCCCGGCAATGGCAGACCCAGGCTTGCGGCGGTGGCCTCGCCGAGCGAGAGGCCATCCAGCACCGGGCTCAGGGCCCAGGCGACCACCGAGCAAACCAGCCAGGCGCCGCCCATCACGGCGCAGGCGGCCCAGCCCACAAAACTGGTGCTGCCCAAAACGAAAGCCTGCATGGACAGCATGACCTCGGGCTGCATCATCATGATGAGCTGGCCCAGAGCACCCAGAACGACGCCCACCACCACACCCGCCAGCAACAGGCGCAGCGTGTGCCCCACGCCGCGCGCCAGCAACAGTGTCAGCAGCACAGCCCCCACGGCGCCAGCGAATGCAGCGCTGGTCAGGCCCAGACGGATGAACCACCCGGTCGCAAAAGGCGTGGTGCCAAGCAATGCCAGCACTACCGCCACGCCCAGCGACGCCCCGGAAGCACTTCCCAACAGGTAAGGATCTGCCAGTGGATTGCGAAACAAACCCTGGGCCACTGCACCTGCAAGTCCCAGCAAGGCACCGGCCAGCCACGCGCCGCTGGCACGCGGTGCACGGATGTCCATGACGATCTGCAGGGCAACCGGGTCCTGGTGCAGATGAAAAACACTTTCCAGCCCGGTGCTGCCCACGCCTGCGCCAATGAACAACAGCACAATTGAAAGCAGCAGCAGGACGATGCCAATGGTGCTGACCTTGTATGCGGTCATGGGGTCTTGTCCTTCAGGCATTCGGCCATGAGGCGAGCGGCTTCAGCCATGCGCGGTCCAGGCCGCACCATGATGTCCGACTGTTCAGGCGTGAAGACGCAAATTCGCTTCGCCTTGATGGCAGGCATGCCTGCCCAGCCAGGGCGTTGCGCCATGCCCGCGAAGGTAGCGTCGCCCACCATGATCACATCAGGGTTGGCGCGCACCACAAACTCGGGGTTGATTTTGGGGAAAGGCCCCAAAGCCGCCGGCACGATGTTGCGTGCACCCAGTCGCGTGAGCGTCTCGCCAATGAAAGAGGATTCGCCGGCCGCATACGGTGCGCTGTTGACCTCGAAGTAAACACGGGCGTTCCGGGCTCGTTCAGGAATGGATTGCGCCGCCGCTGACACGCCGGCATCCATGGCCCGCCACACGCGCTGCGCGTCCGCGACATCCAGCAGCTTGCCGACGATCTCCAGCACACGGCGGGCATCGGCATAGCTCTTGGGTTCAAGCGCCACCACCTTGATGCCCAGCGACTCCAGACGAGCCGCAGCAGGTGACGACGTAGCCAGCAAGACGACATCCGGCTTGAGAGCGATGATCGCCTCGATATTGGGGTCCAGCCCACCGCCAACCTTGGGCAATGTGCGCACACGATCAGGGTAATTGGAGTACCGGTCGGCCCCCACCAGTCTAGGGCATTGACCCAACTCGCACACCGTCTCGGTGAGTGACGGCAAAACACTGACGATACGCTGCGGGGATTGGGCAAACGTCACCACAATGCCACGGTCATCAGTCAACTGCAGTGCCTGAGCAGCCGCAGATACCAATAGCAGCAGCAAACCTGTCAACCGTGCGAAAAATTGTGGCATCCGGGTCATGTGCCGTCCTGTCCTGAAAGGGATTTCAGCGTCAGCGGCAAGCCAGCGGCCATCAGCGTCACGCGCTGGCACACCTGTGCCACCCCCTGGTTGAGTCGCCCCAGCGTATCGACAAAATCCCGCACCTCCGCACCCATGGGAATCACGCCCAGGCCAATCTCATTGCTCACCAGCACAATCGGACCATATGCATCGGAAATTGCTTCCAAAAGCATAGCTGTCTGCGCATTGTTGGCGAGGTCTGAGGTCTGATTCGGTTCTCCAAATCTGCTGGTTTCAGTCCCTGCGGGCATCAACCAGTTGGTGAGCCACAACGTGAGGCAATCCACCACCACCAGCGTGTCAGCGCCGCTGTGTCGTTGGATCGCCTCGGCGAGTTCCAGGGGCTCTTCCACCGTGCGCATGCCGGGCACCCGCTGGGTGCGATCAATCCGGTGGCGGGCGATGCGTGCACGCATCTCGTCATCCCCGGACTGCCCCGTGGCAATCAGCACGGCATGGTGCACAGGCGACGCGGCCAGCCACTCACGCGCCAGCAGTTCGGCCCGGCGCGACTTGCCGCTGCGCTGACCGCCCAGGATCAATTCGCTACGGACAACGTTCAAGGTTTTATCCATGCGTGCGATTCCACTCCGTCACGATGCGATGGAGTTGCGCCACTCCGTCCGTCAGCGCCGCCGGTCCGGGCTGCAGAATGTCCGCTGACTTGATCTCGAACAATTGCTGGTATTTGACCGCATTCACTTTCTCCCACCCCACACGCGCCGCCACTTTCTCGGGCCGGAATTTCTTGCCACACCAGGAGCCGATGATGATGTCCGGGTTGCGCCGCACGATCTCGGCCCCGTCTGCAATGATGCGGTTTTTGCCCAGTGACTGCGCCGCCAGTTCGGGGAAACAATCATCTCCACCCGCAATGCCCATCAACTCGGACACCCAGCGGATGGCGCTGATGTGCGGCTCGTCCCATTCTTCAAAGAAGATTTTGGGGCGTCGCGTCAGGGATGCTACGGCAGCCTCAATGACCGCCAGTTGCCGCTGCATGCTTTCAATCAGGGCCAGTCCTTTTTTCCCCTGCCCCACCATGGCGGCTACCTGGTACATCATGGAGAAAATTTCTGCCACGCCGCGCTGGTTGAAAACGGTGACCTGCACACCCTGACGAATCAACTCGGCGGCAATGTCCGCCTGCAGGTCAGAAAAGCCAAATACGCAGTCAGGTTGCAGTGCCAGAATTTTGTCAATTTTGGCGCTGGTAAAAGCACTCACCCGTGGCTTCTCATCCCGCGCCCGGCGTGGCCGCACGGTGTAGCCTGAAATGCCGACGATGCGGCGCTCCTCACCCAGCAGGTAGAGCCACTCAGTCGTCTCCTCTGTCAGGCAGACGATGCGTTGAGGTCCCCAGGAAGCCGGGTGCATGAGGGCACCGGTTTCAGACAGGACCACGGAGCGCATCGTCATGTCGCAACAGCCTATTTCTGATTCCAGACGATGCCCACATAGGCCGAACGGCCGGCCTGGTTGTACCCGTACGCGGTCTGGTAGTGGCGGTCGAACAGGTTTTCCAGACGCGCCGTCAATGCAATCTCAGGTGTGAGCGTATAGCGCGCTGTCAGGTTTGCCAGCGTATAGGCAGACAGCGCTGGATGGGTCGGCGTGTCGGGACGGGCCCCGGTGTATCGCAGGTCACCACCCAGAATCCACTGCCCAAGCGGCAACGATACGCCTAGCGATGCCATGGTGCGCGCCCGGCGGATCAGCCGCTGGCCAGTACCTTCGTCAACCGGGTCCTGCAATGTCAGACTGCTGCGCACGTCGGCTCCAGCCACTTTTCCGCTGTAACTCACCTCCAGCCCCTTGTTGGAGGCATTCGTGACGTTGTTGAATGTGAACGTTGAGAAGTCGTATTGCAGCAGATTTGAAATATGGGTCTTGAACACCGTGGCGCGCACCACCTGTCCGCCTTGCGCCCACTGCACGCCCAGTTCGGCCGAGCGGGCCGTTTCATGCTGCAGTGCCGGGTTGCCTGAGTACAGGTCGTACAGATAGCCCAGAGGTGGCAGGTTGAAGGCAGACGATGCGCTGCCAATCAATTTCCAGTCCGGGGTGAGCTGAAAGCCATAGCCCGCATAGCCGGTAGCCTTTGCAGCCAGGCCCTCAGCCGCATCGCGACGCACGTTGAGTTGCACAGAGTGCGCGCCCACCGAACCGGACAGACCAGCAAACAGCGCCCGCACGCCACGCTCGCGGTTGAGCTGGGTTGCGAAACTGTCTGTCGCATCGATCACCTGACGCTGGTGCTCGGCGCCAGCTGTCACCAGCCACGATCCAAAAACCACGTTATTCGTCCAGTTCAATGTGCGGCTACGCGTTACCGCCTCGCTGTCGTACGGAGAAGCGGTGAGGGTAGCGTCGTAGATGGAACGCTCGTGGCCGTGGCTGAAGGTCAGCTCACTGCGCCAGTCGCGCGTGATCTGGTTGTGACTGAAAATCGACCAGGTGTCCTGCTTGTTGCGGCCCGTGTAGACATCGGTCACCGTACCAAAACCGCCACCGTCGAACTCAAACTGCCCGTCGCTCCCCTGAGCCCGCAGACCCAGCGTGTTCCCCTTCACCAATTCATGCGACATGGCGAAGTTGTAATTGGTATTGCGGTAGCCATCGGCATCGGGGTTCTCGGCAGGGAATTGCGTGACATCCATCGACGAGAAGCCGTCCGTCTTGTGCCTACCAACGCCCAAGGAGAATCGGGTGTCACCCGCTTGCCCACTGAGTCCGGCTGACGCCCGAACGCTGCCATAAGAACCTGCTTCGAGCTGGCCGAATCCCTTTGGCGTGCCTTGACCCTGGCGCGTGAACACCTGAATCACGCCGCCAATGGCGCCACTCCCGTAAATAGCCGATACATTGCCGCGAACGATCTCCACACGCTCGACCTGGTCGAGCATCATGTGCTCCAGAGCTACCGTGCCGGTGGTGTCCTGTCGGGTCAGTGGTACACCGTCGATCAGCACCAGCACCTGGATAGAGGCACTGCCGCGCAAAAACAGGTTGGCAGATGTGCCTCTTCCACCGTTCTGCGTGAACTGAAAACCCGCCTCACTCGACAGAAGCGACGGGAGATCGATGGCCTGGGAACGTTCAATGACGTCGCGGCCAATCACCGTGGTGTGAGGAATGGCCTCGGTCAGCAGTTGCTCGGAACGGTTGGCGGTTACCACAACGTCCTTGAGTTGTGTCTGGGCAAAAGAAGGAAATGCAGCGGCCAGCGCCACGGGCAGTGCAGCAAGGCGTGCACCGGAAGCAAGAAATTTCATGAATGAAAGAACCATCAACAAATAACCCTCGCCGTCGTCCCCGACAGCTCTTGGGCATTACGGCCGCACGCGAGCGCACAACCACCTTATTGGCCGGTATCCGGGCTGGTGGAGCAACTTCCATCGCCTTCCCAAGCGTGTGTTCAAAACGCTCAGTGGCCGTGATGGAAGCGGAATCAGAAGATTCGTCCACTTACCGTTGCGGGGGCAGCGCAGGTTAGGTTTGCTGTGGCCAGCTCACCCTCCTGCTTCCCGTTGAACTGCAGCATGTGAACCACACTGCGAGCACCAACGTGATTATTTTACGCTTCGAAATCAACCCTAACCCTACAATATTCGGTCTATGGTGAACCCATCCCAAATTGACCAGATTGCCGAGCGCGTGGAGCGGCTGCTCGTTCGCCACGCCGAACTGCAACGCACCAATGCCCTGCTTGAAGCCCAGGTTGATACGCTGACTCAGGAGCGGGATTCACTGAAATCACGGCTGGCCGCTGCCCGGGCACGCGTTGATGCGTTGCTTGAACGCCTGCCTGAAACCTCTCCCACTGGCGTGCACAAGACCCCATCATGAAGCAGCTTGAAGTACAAATCATGGGGCAGAGCTATTTGTTGAGCTGCCCTGAAGGGGGCGACGCACGGCTGCTGGAGGCGGTTGAACGTGTTGACACCGCGATGTGCAAAATTCGCGATGGCGGCAAGGTACGGGCACGTGACCGCATTGCGGTTCTGGCCGCACTGAACCTGGCTTTTGACCTGGGAGACCGGGGTGTCCCCAACGCCCCGAGCGGGACTGGCGCTTCACCGGGTACCACGAATTCACGGGTTCCAGCCCATGTTCTGGCCGAAGGCGAGGACAGTCCGGTTCTCGCTACGCTATTAAGTCGCCTGGACACTGCGCTGGGTGAAGACGGCCAGCTTCTCTGACTGGCCCCACAGCGTCCCAGGGCCTACAATCAGCACTGTCTGCAGTGCTCGCCGGGCTTTATATTTCCTTGAACCAATGCTCTTAGAGCCCGGGCCTGGAACATTGCCCTGCTAGCGTGATCATCTCGCGTCAGATGAACCCAAAGCCTGCGCTGACCTAGCCCACCTGAACCCCGGTTCAGGATGCCGGTCCGGTGGCACTTGCAGACACCTTTTCGTTTTGTTGACGCCTCAGGCCGCGACGCGCACATGGCTTGGCAGGTTGGCAGCAAGCCTTTCGAACTCCACGGCAGACAGCCCGGGGGAACACAGGAAGCCCTGAAACGACTCGCATTTCAGGTCAGCCAGATAGTCCCTCTGCGCGCTGGTTTCCACCCCTTCGGCAACAACCGTCAGTTTCAGCGCCTGCGCCATGCCAATGGTGGCGCTGACAATGGCCCGATCACTCTCGTCAGCGGGCAGGCCCATCACAAAGGAGCGATCAATCTTCAGTTTGGAGATGGGGAATTTCTTGAGGTACGCCAGACTGGAATAGCCAGTGCCAAAGTCATCGATGGACAAGCCCACACCCAGCGCCGCCAGTTCATGCAAGCGGTCCAGCGCTTCATTGGCATCCTTCACCAGAATGGACTCCGTCATTTCCAGTTCCAGCAAATGCGGCGCCAGTGCGGCACTGCGCAGCGCACCTGCAATACGTTCCACAAAATTGGATTGCTGGAACTGCATGGCCGATACGTTGATGGACACGGTGACCGGGTGACCCGTGCGCTGCCAGTGCGCCGCCTGACGCACTGCTTCGTCCAGCACCCAGTCGCCGATCTGGACAATCAGCCCGGATTCTTCTGCCAGCGGAATGAATACACCCGGCGACACCTCGCCCAGTTCGTCATCGGTCCAGCGGATCAGGGCCTCTGCGCTGCGCAGTTCACCCGTCGCCAGACAGATCTGAGGCTGGTAATGCAGCCTGAACCGACCCAGTTGCAGCGCCTGACGCAGCGCATGTTCCATCTTCATCCGGGACAGGATGTCGGCATTCATCTGGGGCTGATAAAAGCGGAAGCTGCCCCTTCCCTGCTCCTTGACCTGGTACATCGCAGTGTCGGCGCACTTGATCAGCGTATCCAGAGAACGCCCATCCTGCGGGAACAGCGCTATGCCGATGCTGGCTCCGACCGAGAAGCTCATTTCATCCACCTTGAACGGCAGCGCCAGCGCATCCAGAATGCGACGGGCGGCAATCTCGGCACCCCGTTCGTCCACGCCGTCCAGAAACAGGGCAAATTCATCCCCACCGAGTCGGCAAAGCGTGTCCACATCACGCAGGCGCTGCTTGATGCGCTGGGCCACTTCAATCAGCACGCGGTCGCCAAAAGCATGCCCCATGGAGTCATTGATGTTCTTGAACCGGTCCAGATCCAGAAAGAAGATGCCGAACTGCCCGTTGTTACGCTCGGCGATGTGCAGCGCAAAGTCCACCCGCTGGGCCAGCAACAGCCGGTTGGGCAAACCCGTCAACACATCGCTGTAGGCCAGCTGTTCAATCCGCTGCTGCGCCGCCAGCTCCTCGGTCAGGTCCTTGAAATAGACGATGGTTTGCAAACCCACACCCTGTTCATTGCGCAGCGACACCCACGACACTTCCACCGCGCAGCTGGACTGCCCCGGTCGGCCCAGCCAAAGACGCCCATGCCATGATCCCTCGTGGGTCAGGCGATGGGATACAGCGTTGAAGAATTCCTTGTCATCAGGATCGAAAAAAAGGCTGCCGGCGTCCATGCCAACGAACAGGCTCTTGGGCAGACAAGTCAGTTTCTCGCAGGCCGGGTTGCTGGTGATAACCTGGAAATCGGGCCCGGTAATGAAGATGGCTTCCAGGCTGGACTCAAACACTTTCGAGGCCAGCCGCAACTGGGACTCGGCGCCAATGCGCAGGGAAATGTCGCGATAGGAAAAAACCCGGCCAATGGCTTGTCCGCCACTCATCTCGGGTTGCGTCACGCGCTCCAGAATGCGGCCGGAACGAAGAATCAGGCCATCCACGGATGACAGCAAAGGGGTCTTGAACAGCTCCGACATGCGCCTGGCGTAGTGTTCCCCATCCAGCACGCTCTTCTGAAGATGCTCATAAACGGCGGTGTCGCTGTGCTCGGCCAGCAGACCTTCTGGTACGTCCCACAACTCGGCAAAAAGGCGGTTGTAGTTGCGAATGCGGCCATTCAGGTCACAGACCAGAATGCCATCAGCCGTGGACTCCAGTGTCGCGCGCAGATCCGCAACCGAACGCTCCAGTTCCTGCGCAATATGACGTTCAGCTGTGAGGTCACGCATGCTCACCAGGAAAAAACGCTCCTCCCGACTGATGGCGACGCTGCGAACATGCCGCACGACTGGGACTGCAACACCATCCAGCCGCTTCACCTGGGTTTCCGAATCAATGGTGTCGCCGACACCGCGCATGGCGTCAGCCCAGAAAAAATGATCTTCCGGCGCAGGCATGAAGTCCAGCACGGGCCGGCCAGCCAGTTCAGCCGGTGCCGCCCCCATCAGGTCGGCGCCGGCCCGGTTGACGGCCAATAGATTCAGGGTTGAGGGATCAACCAGCCAGACCGCATCCGGCAAACCTTCCAGAATGGATGCCCAGTTCGGTACTGTCACGCTGGCGCTACTCCGGGGCTGGTCTGCGAGGTTTTCTCGAAAAAATAGCTGATGCGCTGTCTGGGCGACAGGTATTCCGCTGCCTCGCGCGGCAGGGCGGAAGGCTTCACGCTGCGCCGGATGCCAATGGTGGGGGCATGCTCCAGATCCAGGATCAGTGCCTCATGCCTTGAAACACTGGGCTCATGAACAATGACGCGTGGCTTCAGTGGCCGGGACGAGTTCACTGACACCACAAGTGCAAATCGGTCATCAACCAACTGTACAACACTGCCTGGCGGGTAGACCCCCATCATGCGGATAAACGCACTCAGCGCCACGCTGTCAAAACGCGTCTTCAGCTGCGCAAAAATCATCGACAGGGCTTCATGCGGCGTTAAAGCTGAAATAACCTTCGCCGGGTTGCACAGGTTCTCGTAGCGGTTCACCAGCGCCAGGATCTTGCCGGGCATGGAAAGGCTGTCACCCTTCAACTTGCCCGGGAAGCCACTGGCGTCGATCATTTCATGGTGCTGGCCGATCGCCTTCAGGGCGCCGGCGCTCAGCTCCATGCGTTTGCCCATGAACACACCCTGCGCTACGTGCTCCTGATACAGCTTGTATTCTGCCGGCGAGAACCCCTCATCCAGCGCACGCACGCGCTCGGGCAGCCGGGTTTTACCCACATCGTGCAAAAACGCGGCCATACCCAAGTCTTGCATGTCCCCGGCTGACAGACCCACCGACTTGCCCAACAGCAGCGACAGGACGGTGACATGGACCGAATGCATGGAAGCCTTGTCGCCAGCAGACTCCGATAGCAACCGAAGGGCAAATTCGCCCTCGCTGGCCAGGTCGCCAACAAACCCACTCACCAGTTCCTGGCACTGTTGCCGGGCTTCGTGAGGTTTCTGGCTGATCTGGTGGACGACTTCCGCGTACTGGCGCGTGGCATTGCCAAAGCGTTGCTCGCAGACAATCAGGCTCTGCTGTTGCGATTGGATCAACTGCACGCGCTCAAGCCGCATCCGCTCACCTTCCGGGACAACAGTTTCCACGGCATTCCCTATTTCTGCCTTGTCCGTGGCCTCGGATGCTGACGTCACCACCGCGGCGACCGGCTTTTCTGCCAGCGCGGCGTCCGTGATCGGAGCGGTATCGCTTTTCACCGGTACGTACTTCACACGGGACAGTCCCAACGAACCCAGCGTCTGAATCTGCTTCTCGGAAGAGATCTTGAAGCTGCCCTTGGGGAAAGGATGATCCATCCATCCCAGTTCCAGTTCGACGTACATGCCGACTTGAAGGCGACTGACATCCACAAATTCGGTCTGAATAGATTTCATGGCAGATAAAACGCTGAATCCCATGCACTCCATATCGTCACTCGGCGTCAGAACATTATGGTCAGCTATCAAGTCAATTGAGAGATCACCCGGGTCTTTTGGCCTTAGTGTCAGAAAAACCTGTGCTTTTCATCACGGGTTTTATCCCCTGCAGGCGTAAAAAAACCCGCCGAAGCGGGTTTTTGACAGACCGCAGCCGATGATCAGCCCATGTGCAAACCACCGTTGACCGAGAAATCAGCCCCGGTGGTGTAGCCGCCATCTTCTGACGCCAGCCAGGCAATGATGGAGGCGATTTCGCTGGGTTTGCCCAAACGCTTGACTGGAATGGTGGCCACGATCTTGGCCAGCACATCTTCGCGGATGGCGTTGACCATGTCAGTGCCGATGTAGCCCGGGCTCACGGTGTTCACCGTCACGCCCTTGGTGGCCATTTCCTGCGCCAGCGCCATCGAGAAGCCATGCATGCCGGCTTTGGCGGCCGAGTAGTTGGTCTGGCCGGCCTGGCCTTTTTCACCGTTGACCGACGAGATGTTGATGATGCGGCCCCAACCTTTCTCAACCATGTCCGCCACCACCTGCTTGGTGACATTGAACATGCTATTCAAATTGGTTTCAATTACGGCATCCCAGTCTTCACGTGTCATTTTCAGGAACATGCGGTCCTTGGTGATGCCGGCGTTGTTCACCAACACGTCGATGGGGCCATGCTCGGCCTTGGTCTTGGAGAAGGCTTCGACTGTGGAATCCCAGCTGCCGACATTGCCAACGGAAGCATAGAAGGTGAAGCCCAAGGCTGCCTGCTCGGCGATCCACTTGGCGTGGTCCCGCGTGGGACCGCAACCGGCGATGACCTTGAAGCCTTCTTTGTGCAGGCGTTGGCAAATGGCGGTCCCGATGCCACCCATGCCACCGGTGACGTATGCTACTTTTTGACTCATGATATGTTCCTCTTTGGTTTTACTTACTACGAAATCGATAGCTGCCAGCGCACTGTTAACGAGGGCTGGAGGCCAAAAACACTCTTATTTTTGCGGCAATTTGCCAGCCGGCGATCAACGCTCAATGGTGAGCGCCACGCCCATGCCGCCGCCGATGCACAGCGACGCAATGCCCTTTTTGGCATCGCGTTTGCCCATTTCGTGCAGCAGCGTGACCAGAATGCGGCAGCCGGACGCCCCAATCGGATGCCCGATCGCGATGGCACCGCCGTTGACGTTGACCTTGCTGGTGTCCCAGCCCATTTCCTTGTTCACGGCACAGGCTTGCGCAGCGAAGGCCTCGTTGATTTCCAGCAGATCCAGGTCGGCGGCTTTCCAGCCGGCGCGCTGCAGTGCTTTGGTAGAGGCTGGCACCGGGCCCATGCCCATGTAGGCGGGGTCCAGCCCGCTGGTGGCAAAACTGGCAATGCGCCCCAGGGGTTTCAGGCCCAGCGCAGCGGCTTTCTTTGCCGTCATCACCATCACGGCGGCAGCGCCGTCGTTGATGCCAGAGGCATTGCCGGCGGTCACGCCGCCGGCTTTGTCAAACGCAGGGCGCAGGCCAGCCAGTGCTTCGGCGTTGGTCTTCTTGTTGATGAACTCGTCGGCTGAAAAGACGATCGGGTCGCCCTTCTTCTGGGCGATGCTGAACGGCATGATTTCGTCCTTGAACTTGCCCGCCTCCTGTGCGGCAGCCGCTTTTTGCTGGCTGGCCAGCGCCAAAGCGTCCTGCATGTCGCGGCTGATGCCGTATTTCTTGGCCACGTTCTCGGCCGTGATACCCATGTGGTACTGGTTGTAGACGTCCCACAGGCCGTCCACGATCATGGAGTCGATCATCTTCCAGTCGCCCATGCGCTGGCCGTCACGGCTGCCCAGCAGCACGTGGGGTGAGGCACTCATGTTTTCCTGACCGCCGGCAATCACGATTTCGCTGTCGCCATAGGCCACCGCCTGCGCGGCCAGCATCACGGCCTTCAGGCCGGAGCCGCACACGGCGTTGATGGTCAGGCCGGGCGTGCCCTGGTTCAGACCGCTTTTGATAACCGCCTGACGCGCAGGGTTTTGGCCAGCACCTGCCGCCAGCACCTGGCCCATGATGACTTCACCTACCTGATCGGCGGCTAGGCCGCTGCGCTTGAGCACTTCGGCGATGATCGCCGCGCCCAGCTCGGTAGCGGGGGTTTTGGCGAGGGTTCCGCCGAATTTGCCAACCGCGGTGCGGGCAGCTGAAACGATGACGATGTCTTCCATTTTTATGTCTCCTGAGTGAAAAATCCTGTTTGTCTATGCTTTGGCTTTGACGTATCGGCCGGGCGCGGGTTCAATGGCCTTGTATTTGCTCTTGCCTGAACCGCCGCCGTAGGTCTTGGGCGCTGGAATCTGTTTGCCGGCGTGGCCCTTGAGCCAGGTTGACCAGTCGGTCCACCAGCTGCCGGGATGTTCTTTGGCAACGGCGATCCAGTCGTCCACCTTCGCCGGGAATTTGTCGGACGAGCCGATCCAGTGGCTGCGTTTTTTCTTGGCAGGCGGGTTGATCACCCCCGCAATGTGGCCGGAAGCTCCCATGACAAAGCGTTTCTTGCCCGGCAAATGCTGCGTCGAAGCATACGCACCGCCGATAGGCACGATGTGGTCCTCACGCGAGCCGTAGATGTACACCGGAAAATCCAGTTTTCGGAAATCCACTTTTTCACCACACACCACCGTTTTGCCTGGTTTGACCAGGTTGTTTTCAAGGTAAGTGTTGCGCAGGTACCAGGCGTAAAACGGACCCGGCAAATTGGTGGAATCACTGTTCCAGTACAACAGGTCAAACGGCGGCGGCGTTTCGCCCTTGAGGTAGTTGCCCACCACATAGTTCCACACCAGATCGTTGGGGCGCAGGAAAGAGAAGGTGGAGGCCAAGTCTCCGCCCTTCATCATGCCGCCCTTACCCATTTCCATTTCCCGGTATTTGACGAAAGCTTCGTCAATGAACACGTCCAGAATGCCGGTATCGGTAAAGTCCAGCAAGGTGGTCAGCAAGGTGGCGCTGCTCACCGGTTTTTGCCCCCGGGCCGCCAGCACCGACAACGCGGTTGTCAAAATCGTGCCGCCTACGCAGAACCCCAGGGCGTTAATGGTCTTGGCACCGGTAATTTCCTGCGTGACCGCGATGGCCTTGATGGCTGCCTGCTCGATGTAGTCGTCCCACGTCTTGGTGGACAGCGACGCATCGGGGTTGCGCCAGCTCACCACGAACGTTCGATGACCCTGCTCCACCGCATAACGGATGAGCGAGTTTTCGGGTTGCAGATCAAGGATGTAGAACTTGTTGATGCACGGCGGCACCAGCAAAAACGGCTTCTCGTATACCTTGGCGGTGAGCGGCTTGTATTCGATGAGCTGAAACAGCTCGTTCTCGAACACCACGGCACCTTCGCTCGTAGCCACGTTTTTGCCCACTTCAAAGACGCTTTCGTCCGTCATGGACACATGGCCCTGCTGCATGTCCTTGAGCAGATTTTTCAACCCCATGGCGATGCTCTCGCCCTTGGTTTCAATGGCTTTTCTCTGGGCTTCGGCGTTCAGGGCCAGAAAATTACTGGG
>ERZ795061.3368-NODE-3368-length-13982-cov-8.551303_pt1 | contig 13982 bp, 14 predicted proteins | sample MGYA00375145_ERZ795061 | MGnify/ENA primary metagenome ERZ795061 (study PRJEB30190, sample SAMN05720144) | anaerobic digester metagenome | isolation source: active sludge of municipal wastewater-treating anaerobic digesters | place: USA | collected 2014-12-22 ... | reverse complement strand
GAGCAGGGCGTGGACTATTTCACGATTCACGCCGGCGTGCGGCTGCGGTACGTGCCGATGACGGCAAAACGCATGACGGGCATTGTCTCGCGCGGCGGCTCCATTCATGCCAAATGGTGCCTCGCACACCATCAAGAGAACTTTGCCTATACGCATTTCGAAGAGATCTGCGAAATCATGAAAGCCTATGACGTGGCCTTCAGCTTGGGTGACGGGTTGCGGCCCGGCTCCATCGCCGATGCCAATGACGAGGCGCAATTCGCCGAATTGGAAACCCTCGGCGAACTGACCAAGATCGCCTGGAACCATGACGTGCAGGTGATGATCGAAGGGCCCGGCCATGTGCCGATGCATATGATTCAAGAGAACATGGAAAAGCAGCTCAAGGAATGCCAGGAGGCGCCCTTCTATACGCTGGGACCGCTAACGACCGATATCGCGCCGGGCTACGACCACATTACGTCCGGCATCGGCGCCGCCATGATCGGCTGGTACGGCTGTGCCATGCTCTGTTACGTGACGCCGAAGGAACATCTGGGACTGCCGACCAAGGAAGACGTGAAGGTCGGCGTGGTCACATACAAAATCGCCGCGCATGCGGCGGATCTGGCGAAGGGACATCCGGGAGCGCAAGTTCGCGACAATGCCATGTCGAAAGCGCGGTTCGAATTTCGCTGGGAGGATCAGTTCAACCTCGCCCTCGATCCGGAGACGGCCCGCGCCTATCACGATGCGACGCTGCCGGACAATGCGGCGAAGGTGGCCCATTTCTGCAGCATGTGCGGACCGCATTTCTGTTCGATGAAGATCACCCAGGATGTCCGTGACTACGCAGCCAAGAAGGAACTGGAAGAGCAGCAGGCCATCCAGATCGGGATGAAGGAAAAATCAGAAGAGTTTAAAAAAGCCGGCTCCGAGATTTATCTATAAGGTGGGGCAACATGGCTGCTCGGCGAAGCCGTAGGCGAGTCTGGACCGGAGGCGTACCCTCAGAGGTACCTCGAGGGACTTAGACGAGCTGAGAACGAAGCTGGAAGCCATGTTCAACAACCGCTGAAGGGGAACACTGCATGGGGAAGCCGAAACCTGCACCGTTACGCGAACGCGACATTACCCGCCAGATTGCGCGGGAATACTATAAAGAGTTCGATCAACTGATCGAGAGCGATGTCATCATCGTCGGCGCCGGCCCTTCCGGTCTGATCTGCGCCCATGACTTGGGCAGAATGGGCATCAAAACACTGATCGTCGAGCAGAGCCTTGCGCTGGGCGGAGGGTTCTGGTCCGGTGGCTACCTGATGAACAAGGCGACCATCTGTGCTCCCGCCCACAAGATCCTCAAGGAAGTGGGCGTGCCCTGCAAGCAGATCAAGGAATGCCCCGGCATGTACATGGTGGATCCCCCGCATGCGACCGGCGCGCTGATCGCGGCCGCCTATGACGCCGGCGCGAAGATCATGAACCTGACGCGGGTGGTCGATCTGATTCTGCGCCGCGAAGGGGTGCTCGAAGGGGTCGTGGTCAACAGCACCACCGCCGAAATGGCCGGACACGATATTATCCATGTCGATCCGATCGCATTAGAGAGTAAAATCGTGGTCGACGCCACCGGGCACGACGCAGTGGTGGTCAACCTCCTGCACAAGCGGGGACTCTATCAGCAAGTGCCTGGCAACGGAGCCATGTGGGTGTCGCGCTCGGAAGAAGAAGTCATGGATCGAACCGGGGAAGTCTCGCCCAATTGCTTCGTCATCGGCCTGGCGGTTGCAGCGGTATTCGGCACGCCACGCATGGGGCCAGCGTTCGGCTCGATGTTGCTCTCCGGCCGGTATGGCGCCGAATTGATTAGAGAGAAACTGAAGAGTCGCTAACTCAGACTATACCCTGCGGCTTCTCAAACGGGTGACCGGCAAGGCCGCAGGAAGCGAAATCAACGAGGCGTACTCTGGTAGTACGTCGAGTTGATTGAGCGCCCGAGAACGCAGCCGGAAACCCGTTCGAGAAGCCGTTTATGGATGTACAAGATTTTCTCATACAGGGTGATGGCAGCGAGGAAGACAAGCGTGAAGCCTGGCAACTGTTTCAGCAAGCCTACGAACAGCAGATGAAGGGGCAGCTGGAAGAAGCGGTCAGCCTGTATAAACTGTCGCTCGCCACCCATCAGACGGCCGAAGCCTATACGTTCCTCGGCTGGACCTATAGCTTCATGGGCAAGCTGGACGAAGCGATCGAGGAATGCCACAAGGCGATCTCGTGTGATCCACACTTCGGCAACCCCTACAACGACATCGGCGCCTATCTGATTGAAAAGGGCGACCTCGACGAGGCGATTCCCTGGTTTCAAAAGGCCATGCAGGCCACACGGTATGAAAGCCCGGCATTCCCCCATCTGAATCTAGGACGCGTCTACGAACGCCAGGGCAAATGGAGTGACGCCATCGACTGTTATAAGCAAGCGCTGGCCCTCAATCCCGATTATGCGTTAGCCAAGAAAGCCCTGGGACGCCTTATCAGCTCACTGAACTAGCCCGGCGGGACGCGATGAACAACACCATTTTAGTAGCCGTCACCGACATTTTCTTTTACACCAAGGTGCGCGACGCCTTGCGCCCGCAGGGCTATACCCTGGAGCGGATCCGCAATCAGGACGAGGTGGCGGAAAAAGCGGCTGCGGTGAACCCCGCCGCGCTGATCCTGAACATGAACGACCTGACGGTGGATGCCTTCAAAGCGCTGGAAACCATTCAGAGCAATCCCGCCCTGCACGCGCTTCCCATCCTGGCCTTTGCCAATCACGAAGAAGTCGACACGTGGCGTCGCGCGAAAGAACTCGGCGTGACCAAAGTCGTATCCCGGAACGAATTTTCGGCTCGTACGAAAGATCTCGTTGACGAACTTATTCATCCTCAGCCTTCCATCCAAGCCTGAGGGCTGCGCCGGATAAAGGATCATCGGTTTCCCTATGAAACACTCTCGCCTCCACGATCAGCACCAGCAGCTCGGCGCCACATTCGAAGACGTCACGGGATGGTCCGTGCCCGCGCATTTTGGCGATGCCTCAGCAGAACATGCCGCCGTACGCAACAGTGTCGGGATTGCTGACCTGTCACACCGCGGGAAGATGCGGGTGACCGGCGATGACCGCATCAAGTGGCTCCAGAGCATCATCAGCAATGACATTCTCCCGCTTCAGCCCGGGCAAGGCCGCTATTCCAGCTTCCTGACCCACAAGGGGAAAATGCTCGGCTATTTTCGTGTCTACGTCCAAAGCGACGCCGTCTGGATTGAAGATGTCGGCGAGGTTGGTGAGGCCACGTTCCAGGCGCTCCGTAAGTTTCTTCTCTACGGCACCAAAGCCAAGATGGAGAATTGCGCGGAAAGCTGGGGCTTACTCTTGGTCAGCGGACCGAAATCCGCCGACGTCGTGTCGGCGGCATTCGGCGTCGACGTGCGTACCTTGCAAGCTCTCCAGACCATCCCCACTACGATCGGCGGCCATGCCGCGCTGATCATGCGCACGGAAGAAACTGGCGAACAGGATCTGGAAATTCTCCTGCCCGCTGATGGCCTGACCGCCGCATGGAGCCAGCTGATGACTGCGGGCGCCCCGTTCGACATCACACCCGTCGGGTCTCAGGCACGCGAGTTGTTGCGGATCGAGGCGGGTCTGCCCAAGGCCGGCCCTGACCTCAATGAGGAAATTGTTCCGCCCGAAGCGAACCTGGAAGGAAAAGCGTTCAGCCTCTCAAAGGGCTGTTATCCAGGCCAGGAAGTCGTCGCGCGCATGGATACGTATGGAAACGTCCGCCGGCATCTGGTGGGCTTAACCATTCCGGATCAAATCGTTCCCCCGCCGGGAGCGAAGCTGTTCAGTGGAGATCGGGAAGTGGGATGGGTCAGCAGCGCCGTGTGGTCGCCGCAGCGTAAAGCGGCACTGGCCTTCGCGTTTCCTCTGCGAGACTTCTCAGCGCCGGACACGCAACTGACGGTGGAAGTGGCAGGGACGCGCCATCAGGCTACCGTCCATGCCCTTCCGTTCTACGTTCGTGCTTAGCAGGATGTTGGAAACGTCCGCGAGCATCGGGCTCGCCTCGTTCAGCGTCTCAGCGTCTCCCCGAGAATACGCCTTCACGCTTCAGCGGTGAGCTACTTTTCGGGATTGCGCACGGCCGAGACGGCTGAAGCGAATCCGAGCAGGCTCTTCCGCTCTTCGTCTTCCAGCGCCAACAACAAATGGGTTTCTTCGGCGTGCATCAGGCGCAGGCTCAGGAACGGCTCTTCACGACGCTTCTCCCGGTTGTCCCACATGGCGTCGATGACCTGCACCTTGTCCAACTGGCCGACCGACACGACATCGTAGCGGAAATAGGAATCCCCGATCACAATGTCAAAAATCACATTCCCTGCCGTCAACAGGATAAGATTGAACCGGCCCTGATCTTCATACCCTTCCGGCAAAAACTTGTTGATATGGCAGCGCGCCACTTTGCGATCGCCAAGGGCCGCGCGGAACTTGAGCTGTAACGCCTCATAATCGATCTGGAGCGCCTTTTCGTCCGCATTGGTCGCACCCACCGCTGCATTCTTCGCCTGTTCAAATACGTCATCCGCTGACAACAACCCTGCCATAGCGCCTTACTCCTTCGTTACAAGACTGTCTGATGTGTATGATGTCATCTACGTTCAGAGGCCGCGTGCGGCGCGTCTGGCTCGTATCGACCGGGCTACCCCGACCAACGCAATCCCCGCCCACGCGAATTCCAGCAGAACAAACCCCACTCGTCGATCTTCGATTGCCACGATCCCCAGCAACAGCGAGCCGATGATGTTCAGGGTCAGATAGCCCGCGTCCAGCTCGCGCCAGGTGCCGGCCTGAATGAGGCCATAGGCGATGAGCACCATGAGGGCTCCAATCACCGATATGACCTGCATGATCATGGGTTTGCTCGCGCACTCGGCCCGCATCAAACGGGAGAACGGGGTACGGTACCTGGCGGCTCGACAGGATTGCAAGCGAAATTCCCGGCGAGGCAGAAGCCAGCGATGCAAGTCGCGTCAGCGCCATCTTGCCCTCCACCGGACAACAACCGTATCGAACGCCGGACGCTGCATTGCATTTGCAGGGTCATCTCCGGCATACTTTGCCAGAATGATTTGGAGGCACAGATGAGCGGACAGAGTTGCTTAATCGATGGGTGTCAGGCGAGAGTGTATGCGCCGGCAGGCACCCGTTCCGTCTGCAAGGATCACTTTCTGGGATTTCTGACCTGGCGACGGAGACGTGGCCCCCAAATGTTCCGAAAGTACGCCGGCATGACGATGGAAGAGCGTGATGTCATCGCAGGTGAGTGGCTTCAGACGCTTGGCACCAAGGACCTCGCCCATCCCATCCCGGGATTGTAAGCCTCGTTCTGCAACACACCATCCGTCCCTTACGTCATCTGCCAGGCTAGGTCGACGACGTTTCCAAAGCATCCGCATCACTTCGTTTCATCAGAGTGCCGAGAGGCATCGCGCGTGTGCAGCAGTTTCCCCTCCAGCGCCGCCTTCAGCAACTGCGCCGTATTTGAAACCCGCAGCTTTTTCATCATATTGGCCCGGTGAGTATCCGCAGTCTTCATGCTGATCTTCAGCAGTGCCGCAATGCTGCGATTCGTGTGCCCATCCCAGATCAAACGGAGAATTTCCAGCTCGCGAGGCGTCAGATCTTCGGGTTTGCGCTTCGAGGCAGCTATTTCGGTCTCGACAGACGTCTCACGAGTCTTCATGGACAATCGGCTCATCGTTGCGTCTTGATGGTTCCCGCCCCTATCGTGCTTTTCGGCCAGCATGATACTCCTCCTTCATCACCTCTCACCGGTACTCAAGGCCTCGCGCGTGGTCAGTCATTAGTTCTCCCGTACTGCGACCGGTTTGGACGTATCCCAGAGGCGTTGGAGGTACCCTAACACGGCCGTAATGGCTTGAGTGCGAGGCTGCCAGGAGCCCTGCGCGTTGCCATTGAGTTCGACCCAGCATCCATCGACCTTTTGACGCACAATAAGTCGCTCGAACATCCCGTGTGTGGCCGGCTGAATGGCCAACAGGTATTCGTGTTCTTCCCGATCTTTCAGCAAAAATCCTTTCACCGTCATGGATCGCTCCTCCTTCATATTCCGGCTATACAGGCCTACCGATGGTCCATTCTTCACTTCCATAGTCGCCTCCTCCTTTGAACTCCCCAAGGTGTTCGCCTTACGACATCTACCCAGCACTACATCAAGGCCCGTGCCATGGTCTCACGATGCAAAATATAATCAATTAATCAATGCCTTGTGCAATCCGCCCACTAAAATTCGCGTAGCTGGAGGCTGTGTCAGGAGCCATAGCGTTGTGCCATATGGTCATCATGAGACAGGTGGAAACACAGGATGAGACGATGCGCTGCCGCCCGCCGGACGCGTCAGCCTGCTGCACAACGCACCAGGTCAATGATTGGCTTCAGAAACGGAACGTACAGGAGGCGATGAGACGACGGTCAGGCACCGGTTATTCGGCGCAGGCGCACCCTTCGAGCGCACGAGTGGCGATATAGGTGAGATTGTTGGTGTAGCGCATAAACCCCTTTCGACGGCCGTACAGTCGCAGGAGGCAGGTTTCGCCTTTGTGCTGAACGAAGAAACTGTAATCGGCACCCGACGGCGATGACACTCCAAAGGGGCGAGGACCAAGCGAGCCGGTTGCCAGCACCACGGTGGTGTTGATCGCGAGACGATTCGCGACCTCGGGTTGTTCACCTTCTTCTACGAGAATCGATTGCAGCTGACCGCGCACCGTCTGGCGACAGGATTCATCAGACAGCGTGGTGATCTGAGCGACCGTGGTACACCCTGATAAGAGGAGGATCCACAGCCCTGTCCACCTGACGGCCAGTGATATGGATTTCATGCCGGAGTGCTCACAAGTGAATCGCAGGGCATAAGGCCTGTATTGGTGAGGCGGGACCCGCAGGAGGCATCATTTCCGGCACGTCATCGCCAGGCCGACTACCATCCTGACGGGAGCCGGTCGCGCAACCGTCGCCACTACCCCATGACGGGACTGCCGTGGTGATGAATCATCAACCACTCATCACCGATCCGCTCAAAGAGGTTGGTGGCCAACACGCGCGTTTCAACCGGCTGGTCGTCCTGCCGGCTCGTGAGATGCTCGGTGCAGATCACCCACCCCAGGTCGCCGGCAACCTGGACCTGCACGTCGGATAGCTCGAATTTCATGGAGAAGGTGTTGTTGAAGATCAGCACCCAGGAATCGCGCACGGCGGGCCAATCGCTTCGGAGCGTCCAGCCGGGGTGAATGCACGTGACGTATTCGAGATGTGCCCACACCTTATCCATCTGGAGCATGTCCAGACTTTCAAAGGCGGCATAAAAGGCGAGATTTGCGCGGGTGATTTCTTCGATGCGTTGTTCGACCACGGCTCGCTCCTGCGACGGTGCGGCATTTTACTGCAAACACCATCGCCGGTGCGAGCCTCATTTATGCTGCAAGGGGTGGACTCGCGGGGAGTCGCGGCACTGCCGGAAGTGGGACTTCTCCCGAGAGCGCGCGCCGCCGCGAATCCCTTCAGCCCGCGTGGGTCGCGAGCAGCCCCTCTTCCAGCGCGGTCTTTAACAGCTGAGCAATGTTGGAGACGCGCAGTTTTTTCATCATATTGGCCCGATGCGCCTCTGCCGTCTTGATGCTTATATGCAACTGCTCCGCAATCGTGCGGTTGGTCAATCCCGCCCAAACCAGCTGCAGAATTTCCTGCTCGCGCGGGGTCAAATCCTCAGGGCGACGTTTCACCGCCATACTTCCGCCCGGCACCAGACTCAGTACTGGCGCTCCCTCTCGCGCATTGTCTTCCCTGGCACTTCGCAATACATCCTGCTCATTCCACATGGCCTGTACTCCTTTGGTTCTAGTTGCGGCTCATCATCGTGATCATCACCTCGTGTGGGCGGCAAACCCTGCCGAAATGGCCGACAATCCTCGCAGGTACGTCAGCACGGCCCCGACCGCACGCGTCCGGTCAGACCATTTCCTGTTCGGCAATCGAGACATATCCACCCAATATCCATCAATCTGCTCTCTGACATCCGGTTGATCGAATGGTCCGAGAGACGAGGGCGGAATGGTCACCAAAACGTCGTGATCTCCACCGCTTGAGAGAAGAAATCCTTCAACATCCATGGTGCCCCTCGTTGTCCTCGCCCCTTTGCGATTCCACCCCTGCTTCTCCGTCCCTGTTTTCATAGCATTCATCTATCAAGGATCGTGCCATCAATGACGACAGAAGAAGGTCTATGAATTACTGGGGGCTTAGGGGAAAAACCTCTTGCGTGAGTACCCGAATGCGTCAATGAGATGGCACACTGTGCTGTGTCACACGTGTGTCATGTGACTCTCTGCACGGAGATCGGACAGAGCGGCATCAATCGGGCCCGACACGTAGAACAGGATGGGATCGATCGACTGAGGGGGGAACCAGTATCAAGAATACGTGCAAATGGGGGAAATTGGCGCGCGGGTGATCACCCCACACGCGCCCGTTCACTGGAAGGAATCCGCCGCGGTTTCCGTGGAGGCCGCGACATCGTATTCAGCCAGGCGACGATAAAATGTTCGCCGGCTCATCCCAAGTAAGCGGGCCGCTTCTGAACGATTGCCACCCGTCTGCTGCAATGCCCCCAGCATGCGTGTGCGTTCGTCCTGACGCTGAAGCGGAACATAGGTCGCCTGTGGTTCCGGACTTCGAACCTCCGGCGGGAGATCTTCAGGCCGCACCACGGTCCCTTTGCAATGAATCAAGGCCGACTCCACGGCACTCTTCAATTCCCGAACATTCCCGGGCCAGGAATAGCTCGTTAACACTTGTAGCGCCTCGGGACTCACGTGGAGCACCGGCTTTTCCATCACCGACCGAAATTGTCCGAGAAACGCATGGACGAGGAGCGGAATGTCCGTCGGACGCTGGCGGAGCGGTGTGAGCTGCAGGCGCGCCACTTTGATCCGGTAGAGCAAATCCCTCCGGAACGTGCCTTTCTCTACGTCCTCCGCAAGATTGTGATGGGTCGCCACCACGACCCGGACGTCGACCTTCCGGGGTTTGGATTCGCCCAATCTCGTCACTTCCCGCTCCTGCAGAACACGCAGCAAGCTCGTCTGGACCGCAGGGGAAATATCGCCGATCTCGTCCAGGAAAATGGTGCCTCCCTGCGCGGCCTCAAACACCCCTTCCTGATTGTCGATGGCGCCGGTGAAGGCTCCCTTCTTGTGACCGAACAACTGGCTGCCCAAAATCGAGTCCGTAAATCCCGCACAATTGACGGCGAGAAAAGTGTGCGGCGCGCGGCGGCTGGAAAGATGGATCGCTCGCGCCACCAACTCTTTTCCCGTGCCGGTTTCCCCTTCGATCAACACGGTCGCGTCGACTGCCGCAATCCGCTGAATCTCTTCGTACAACACCACCATAGACGGACTTCGGCCGATCAGGTCATGAAATTTGCCGTGATCCGCCAATTGCGACTGCAGCGCTTGGGCCTGATCCTCAGCGGCGAAGCGGCGCCGCACACTTTCCACCCACTGCTCGGCAATCGTCACACGCAACCGTAAAAACTCGACAGCCACAGGCTTGGCCAAATAATCGTTGACGCCGGCCTCCAGCGCCGCACGCAGGGCTTCCGGAGAGTCATGTCCGGTGATCATGACAATGACGCAACGATCTCCGCCCGGACTGGACCGAATACTCCGGCACAGCTGCAAGCCGTCCATGCCGCCGCCACGCAACTCCCAATCGAGCAACACGAGTTCATAGGACCGCTGGCCATAGGCCTCCCATGCCGACTCGCCATCGGCGCAGGCCGTCACCTCATGTCCCCGTGCCCCGATGACCTGCTCGAACAGGAGTCGCACATCGGGATGATCTTCCACGAGCAATACACGCATACCGTGCGGTCCTTTAGACATAGATCAATTGCAATCGGTCCAGAAACCGGCGGAGCCGTTCCAGTATCTCGCGCACTGCAGGCGCATCTTTTCTCGAGGCCGCGGTTTCCAAGGACCGTCCATAGGCCGTAATCGCTTCAAGCCCGTATGTCCCGCCGGCTCCCTTGAGGCCGTGTCCGATCTCTCGCATCACCTCAAAATCTTCACGGGCCAACGCCTCCGTCATTTGGATTACGTCCTGACGTCGGCGCTCCAGAAAACCGGGCATGAGGGTTTCGAGTTCCCCGTTCACATGGAGCACGGCAGGTTCTTCGTGGTACAGGGGCACCGGAGGCGAAGAGGAGGCCGTCTGAAAATATAGGTGGATCGCCTCCAGCAACCGGGCCTTGCGAATGGGTTTCGTGAGGTGCGCCGTACATCCCGCATCGAGACTCCGCTGCACTTCGCTCTGCAACGCATTGGCCGTCAACGCCAGGATCGGCGTAGGTTTGCGACGCTGGTCTTTTTCCCAGGCGCGGATCGCCCTCGTCGCGGCATAGCCATCCATCACGGGCATCTGAATATCCATGAGGACCAGATCATAGGATCCGTGCATGAACATCTCGAGCGCAATTTGACCATTAGCCGCCGTCTCCACCCGATGCGGCGTCGCCTTGAAATAAAACTCCATCATCCGTCGATTGTCGACAAAATCTTCAGCCAGGAGAATCTTCAGGCCCGACTTTTCCTCTGCAGCAGGTTCTGAGTCAGAAGAAGTCGCAGATCCCGGGGTCCCGGACGGCGCAGCTTTGCCCAACACGGCCATCATCGCATTGAACAAATCGGATCGGCGAAAGGGCTTCGTCAGATACCGCACGACCCCATGTTCGCGAGCCCGCGCCTGGTCACCCGCGCGCCGTTCCGATGTCAGCATGATGATCGACAGGCCCGCCAGCCCCGGCGAGCGTGCGATGGTCTCCGCCACCTGCCAGCCGCTCAGTCTCGGCATGCGCACATCGAGAATGGCCAGACGGTAGGGTTCGCCGGCCGTCAATGCCCGACGCAGCTCGATCACCGCCTCGTCCCCACCGGCTGCCTCAGCCGACGGGATCCCCCAGCTCGTCAGGGTTTCCCGCACAATCAGCCGATTCGTAGCACTATCGTCGATGATGAGGGTGCGCAAGCTCGCGAGCTGTTCCCATTGTGCCGCAGGAACCGGTGAGGCCGGTTGCGCGTGCGCGGCAAACTTGGCCGTAAAGCTGAAGGTGCTGCCACGGCCCGGTTCACTCTCTACCCACATTCTGCCGCCCATCCGCTCAACCAGACGCCGTGAAATCGTCAGGCCAAGACCGGTGCCGCTATACGGCCGCGTCATCGACGAATCCACTTGGGTGAATCGTTCGAAGATCACGGCGAGCTTGTCGCGAGGAATGCCGATACCGGTATCCCGAACCGTGAACAACAGGCTGCCGGGCCCCTCAGCCTGCGGATCGCATTCGACACGCAACACGACCTCTCCTTGGTCGGTAAATTTGATCGCATTGCCCAGCAGATTCAGCAAGACCTGCCGGAGACGATTCGGATCGCCCACGAGCGAGGTCGGCACATCCGGCTGGATCTGATAGGCCAACTCCAGATTCTTTTCGCTGGCACGAACGGCAACCAACTCAGCTGCGCGCTGCACCAGGTCACTCAGATCAAAATCCGTGAGATCCAAGTCCAGATGGCCGGCTTCGATCTTGGAGAGATCGAGCACATCGTTAATCAAACTCAGCAGGTTGCTCCCGGCGTCTCGAAAAATCTGGACGTACTCCCGTTGGTCCTCGTTCAGCGGCGTTTCCGACAGCAGATCGGCCATGCCGATGATGGCATTCATGGGCGTCCGGATCTCATGGCTCATGGTGGCCAGGAAGTCGCTCTTGGCCCGATTGGCAAATTCGGCCGCCTCCTTCGCAGTCACCAAGGCGCTCTCCGCCTCCCGCCGTTGTTTCGACTCGTAGGCCAGCGTGACTAAATTCCCGATGGACGTGGCAAACTGCACCTCTTCATTGCTCCACGTGCGCACCCCGCCGATTCGTTCGTGACAGACGACTCCGGCCAGGCGACCGCCGAAGAAGATCGGCACGTCCAACAACGAGGCAATCCCCAGTGTCTGAAGATACGGCTGCAGCAGTTCAGCGGTGCGCGCATCAGTGGCCACATCATGCGCATCGACGACTTGCTCCTCCAGCAATTCGGCAAAGTATCGCGGATACTGCGCCACGTCGAGACGCGCGCCGCGCGAATGCCGCGCCCCGGTGCGCTCATAGAGTTCTGCGCACTCCAGCACCGCTCCGCTGCGGTCCAATAACCAGACACTGGCCCGATCCACCGCCATGGCGTCCGCCGATGTCTGCATGAGCTCTTTCAGTGCGGACGGCCAATCCCCCGAACCGATATGCTGGCTCTTTGTCAAACGCATCAAGGCATGCTGATGTCCTTGAAGCACCGATTGGCTGCGACGCAAGGCGGCTTCCGCTTCGGTGCGCCTGGTGATGTCCAGGACCAGCGTCAGCACACAATTTTCTTGCCCGATACAGACCGGTTCCACATTGAAGAGGCCGTGCCGGAGTTCGCCGGACTTGGTGCGAAATTCTTTTTCCAGATGCCGAAGAAAACCGTCCCGCCGCAATGCCTCCGCCAATTGCCGCCGGTCGTCCGGATTGACCCAGATGCCGATATCGAGCGAGGACATGCCGATCAGTTCTTCCCGAGAGAATCCCGAGACCCGCACGAAGGCCTCGTTGACATCGAGCACCCGACCGTCTTCGAGCCGGCTGATGGCCATCCCCGCCGGGCTGCTGTGAAACGCCTTCGAAAAACGCTCTTCGCTCTCGCGCAATGCCTGCTCCACCCGTTTCCGCTCGGTCACCTCTCGCGCCACGACTTGAAACCCGTTGACGGTATTCCCGTCCATCAATAATTGCGTATGTTGCGCCAGCCAGACTTCCCGGCCGTCTTTGGTCACCACCGGCAACTCGTACACGGTCCGAAGCGTTTGGCGGATAAACTGCCGGCCATAAAACCGCTCCGCCCGACCACGACTCTGCTGGTGGACAATTTCCAGGTAATGGCGACCGAGCAGTTCCTCCGGAGGATAGCCCAGAATCCGCAACGAGGTCGGATTGCAGTAGGTGAACCGTCCGGTGGCATCGGTGCGATAAATGATATCCCCGGCATGCTCGACGAGGTCCCGGTAGCGCTCCTCGCTCTCCTTTCTGGCATCTTCGGCGTGCTTTCTCGCCGTAATGTCCAGATGGATGCCCGTCATCCGGATCATGCGCCCCTGCTCGTCATAGACGCCGGCGCCCAGGGCCGCGATCCATCGATACGTCCCGTCTTGGTGCCGAAGGCGATGGTCCAGTCGATACTGTTTGGTATACCCCTGCTGAAACAGCGTGACCGTCGCGAGAGCTTGGGCCCGTTCATCCGGATGGAGCCGTGCCTCCCAATCCGCAACAGTTGAGGCGATGTCCGACTCCGCGCAACCCAGCTGACTTTTCCATCGAGGCGAGTAATACGCCGACTTTGTCACCACATCCCATTCCCACACGCCCACATCCGCGCATTCCACGGCCAATTCAAACCGCTGGCGACTTTCCCGTAGTGCCGTCTCGATCTGCCGCTGTTCGGCCACTTGCATCGAGAGACGGTCATTGGCCGCCCTCAGATCCTGCGTCTGCTCGGCCACGCGCTGCTCCAATCGGCTATTCGCTGAACGAAGCGCACGTTCAGCTTCGCCCCGCTGAGAGAGCAGATAGCCCATGCCCCAGAGCAACACGACTCCCAAGGTACGATTTAGGATTGCCGTCGCAACGTCGATACCGGGAGGCGAAAACCACAGGCCCGTTCCCAACAAGATCGTACAGAGCAAGGCGTAGCGCAGGGCTGCTGAGGGGGCCGGCAAGCGCGCGGTCAACCAGAGCGGAAGCACATACAAAAGCCACACGACATGCCCCAGGGGAAGGGCGACATCCAGGGCAAAGACACCGGCC
>ERZ795061.3363-NODE-3363-length-13994-cov-4.952651_pt1 | contig 13994 bp, 17 predicted proteins | sample MGYA00375145_ERZ795061 | MGnify/ENA primary metagenome ERZ795061 (study PRJEB30190, sample SAMN05720144) | anaerobic digester metagenome | isolation source: active sludge of municipal wastewater-treating anaerobic digesters | place: USA | collected 2014-12-22 ... | reverse complement strand
GCGTTTCGCCCGCGGCGGAGAGGCTGAAGCCGCTCGCCTCGCGGCGCAGCGCGCTGGCGTCCGCCTGCACGAAACGCCCGCCGCGCTGCGTGAACAGGCGCGCATAGGCTTCGACGACTTCGCCCGGAGAGAGCGCGGATGCAGCGTCCTGCCAGAACACGGCCTGACGAAATGCACCCGTCACGGCCGGCTCGCGCTCGCGCAGTTGCGCCCGAGTGCAGATTTCGAATCGCACACCATGCTCACGCGCGAACTGTCGGTCCGGCGCCTGGCCATCGAACGCCGCATCGCTGTCGAAGATTTCGTAATAGCCGGTGTCGCGCAGCAGTGCGCGTGCGCCTGCGGCATCCAGCCAGCGCGCGTGGCGATCGCGCGCCTCACGCGCGAGCGGCCACATCGCAAGATTCGCAGCCCGCACGCCGGCGGGCGACGATGCGCGCGCATAGGCGAGCAGCCAGGGTGCGATCGTCGGCAGGGCGGACCAGCGCAGCTGTGCGAGAGGCGAGGCACCGGTGGCGACGCCGAGCACCGTGCCGAGATCGCGCGGAAACGGAAACGCGAGCACTGGGGTGCGTTCGATCATGCCGGCGTTGCCCCAGGACGTCTCGCGTCCAGGTGCGACGCGGTCCACCAGCACGACGCGGCGGCCGCGCTCCTGCAGCGCGAGCGCCGAGGACACGCCGATCATGCCGGCGCCGAGGACCAGGACGTCGGCGTTCATCGCTTCAGAAGCTTCGCAGGCCGACGGAAAACACTCCGTGCCTTTCAACCTGCTCGTTGTACGTGCGGATGGCGTCACGATTCTGTCGCAGCCATCGCTCGCGTCGCTGCCGAGATGACCGCTCGTCGCGGCGCTTTCCGGTTGTATTGCTCACGCGCCTACATTAAGCGTACGAGCTCGACGCATCAAACGCGAAATGGCCCGCTGCGCGGGGGTGGCGCAGCGGGCCGTGTCATTCACTTACTCGCTGGATCAGTTGCGGTCCTGCGCGTCGTGCTTCTGCCGGTAGATGCGCTTGCTCTGCCGGTCGTTCGCGGCCTCGAGGCGGGCACGCTCGGCGGCGGTGACGTCACCATCGGCCTTGGCGCGGCGCTCGAGCTTGCGGACATGCTGCTGGCCGTTGACCAGCCGCTTCGTTTCGCGATACGTCAGCTCACCCGAACGAACGCCCTGGCCGATGCGCTGCGCCTGGTTCTGCTGGCGCTGGTCGACGCGCGGCGTCTGTTCGGTGGCGGCAGCCGTGCCGGCGATCAGCAGGCTCGAGGCGACCAGCGAGGCGAGAATTCCGATTTTCTTCGACATGACTCTGTGCTCCGGTGATGCGGGGGTTGTTGTCCCGTTGCAGACCAGAACGCAGTGGCTTGCGCGCGGTTGACGCGGCGCGTGTGATCGAGTGGCCGCGAACTGTGTCAGGCCAGCGCGGCGCCGGAACTCAACCAGCCGACGAATCGCGGCAGCTTCGCGGCATATCGTTCGTCGCATTGGCTTATGGAAAGCCCGGCCGCCTGCACCAGCGGCACGATCTGCCGGTCCAGATGACAGCCGCCGGCGATGGCTTTCTGCAGTGGGTTCAGTCGCCGCTGCCAGCGCGCAACGCCGGCATCGGGCGAAAGCCCATGTTCCAGGAACAGGAACTGCCCGCCCGGCCGCAGCACGCGGCGGACCTCGGCGAGTGCCAAAGCCACATCCGGGATGCTGCAAAGGGTGAATGTGCTGACCACGGTATCGAAGCTTGCCGCCTCGAACGGCAGGTGCTCGGCGGACATTTCATGCGTGACGACGGAACGCTCCGGGCCCGACCAGCCGGCGGCCCGGATGCGCCGAGCGGCGATTCGGCCGAGCGCGGGATCCGGGTCGACGGTCTCGATCTGGCGGATTCGCGCCGGGTAGTGACGCAGGTTGGCGCCGGTGCCGAAGCCGATCTCGAGAACCCTGCCCTGGGCCGCCTGCAGCACCGGCCGGCGGTACTTGACCAGGGCGGGCAGATGCATCGCGTGGTCCAGCATCGGTGGCAGGAGGTAGCGGTCGTAGAAGCCCATGAGCCGTATCCGCAGTGGTGATCGATCTGATGCTAGCAGTCGAGCACCCGACTGGCATATTGACTCACCAGCGATCCAAAGATCGCTTAAATCGACGTTTTAATCTAAATCAGCTGCCAATACGCAGTTGACCCATGGCAGGCCGGAACTGCACGCGGACGGGCCCGCCCGCCCGGGTCTCCGTCTGGACGACAGTGATCTTCGACTCCGAGAAATGCGCGCGGACGAAATCCAGCAGCAGCTGGCCGGAGGTGGCGAGATCTCCCTCGGTGCCGCAGTGCACCACAGCCTTGGCCTGCCAATGGCGGGCGTTCGGGCAGGCGCGGCGCAGGGCGCCGAGGCAGCGCTCGAGCAGCAGCAGGTCGCTGGCGAGCAGTTCGTCGGTGAGTTCGTGGACCAGGGGCGTGCCACCCGGCGGCACGATGCGGATGTGCAGCATCGCGCCGGACTCCTGCACCGCGTCGTACAGACAGACGGCCAGCGCCCCATCCAGGGTGGCGCAGAGCAGGTCGTCCGTCGAGAGCACCGCGAAGGTGTCGAGCGACACTTCCTGATGCTCGGGCGGGCGGGGTGCGAGGGGCTGCGGCATGACGGACCATGTTGCGGGGTATTCGCGCAGTACACTTTGACGCTCATCACAGTGGGGAGTCGCCGAACATGACAGCGGTGCGTAATCGCCAGGTTCTTCTCGCCAGCCGCCCGCAGGGCTGGCCGACCGAAGACAATTTCCGTTTCGCCGAGTCCGACCTGCCGTCGATCGCCGACAACCAGGTACTCGTGCGCAGCCACTGGCTGTCGCTGGACCCGTACATGCGCGGCCGCATGGGTGAGGGCCGCTCCTACGTGAAGCCGGTGGAACTCGGTGCCGTGATGTGCGGCGAGGTGATTGCAGAAGTCGTCGAATCGAAACATCCGAAATTCGCAGTCGGTGATTTCGTGCATGGCGATCTCGGCTGGCAGCTCTACGCCGTGTCCGACGGCAAGGGCATTCACAAGCTCGATCCGCGCATTCCGCTGACGGCGCAGCTCAGCGTCGTCGGCATGGCCGGGCTCACGGCCTACTTCGGTCTGCTCGACATCGGCCAGCCGAAGCCTGGTGAAACCGTCGTCGTGTCGGCGGCGGCGGGCGCGGTCGGTGGCATCGTCGGCCAGCTCGCGAAGATCCATGGCGCGCGCGCGATCGGCATTGCGGGTGGCGTGGACAAGTGCCGTTTCGTCGTCGACGAACTCGGCTTCGACGCCTGCCTCGACTACAAGGCCGGTGATCTCGCCGGCCAGCTGAAATCGGCAGCGCCCAAAGGCGTGGATGTGTATTTCGACAATGTGGGCGGTGAGATCCTCGACACCGTGCTCGGGCGCATGAATCCGTTCTCGCGCCTGCCGATGTGTGGCCTGATCTCGCAGTACAACGCCACCGAAGCCTATGGCGTGAAGAATATCCGCTCGATCCTCGTCAACCGGATTCGCGTGCAGGGCTTCATCGTGTTCGACTACGGCGATCGCTACAAGCCGGCGCTGGTCGAGCTTGCGCAGTGGCTCGCCGCGGGCCGGATCAAGTATCGTGAAACGGTGGCGCAGGGACTCGATGCGGCCCCACAGGCCTTTCTGGGCCTGCTGCGCGGTGAGAACATCGGCAAGCAGCTCGTCAAGCTGATCTGATCGTCGAAGGAAAAAGGACTCAAGACATGGAAGGTTTATCGCTGATCGTCATCCTGGTCGTGGCGCTGGTCGTCATCGGCAGCAAGGCGTTTCTGACCGTGCCGCAGGGCTTCCAGTACACACTGGAGCGCTTCGGCCGCTACAAAAAGACCATGGAGCCCGGCTTCCACATCATGGTGCCGTTCATCGAGGCCGTCGGCCGCAAGATGAACGTGATGGAACAGGTGCTGGACGTGCCGCGCCAGGAAGTGATCTCGCGCGACAACGCGATGGTCGCGATCGACGCCGTCGTGTTCTACCAGGTGCTCGATGCCGCGAAGGCCGCGTACGAAGTCGACAACCTGCGCCTCGCGGTGATCAACCTGACGATGACCAACATCCGCACGGTCGTCGGCTCGATGGATCTGGACGAATCGCTGTCGAAGCGCGATGAGATCAACCATCGCCTGTTGAAGGTCGTCGATGATGCAACCACGCCCTGGGGCGTCAAATGCACCCGCATCGAGATCAAGGACATCACGCCGCCGGCAGATCTGGTCGAATCGATGGGCCGGCAGATGAAGGCCGAGCGCGACAAGCGCGCGAACATCCTCGATGCCGAAGGCTTCCGCCAGGCTGCGATCCTAAAGGCCGAGGGTGAGAAGCAGTCCGTCGTGCTCGCCGCCGAAGCGCAGAAGGAAGCCTCGTTCCGCGAGGCCGAGGCGCGCGAGCGTCTGGCGCAGGCTGAAGCGCGCGCGACACAGATGGTGTCGCAGGCCATCGCGCAGGGTGACATCCAGGCCGTGAACTATTTCGTCGCGCTGAAGTATGTCGAGGCGCTGAAGGAACTCGCCTCCGCGCCGAACCAGAAAGTGCTGATGCTGCCGCTGGAATCGAGCGCCATTCTCGGTGCGCTCGGCGGTATCGCCGAGCTCGCGAAGGATGCGATGAACCGCCAGCCCTCCGTCACCGGCGGCAAGCCGGTCCCGCCGTCCGGCCGTCCGCCGGTGTCAGGTTAAAGGGAGACGGTTCCATGTTCGACTTTCTCACCGAGCTGACATGGTGGCACTGGATCGTCGGCGCGATCGCACTCGCGGCCGTCGAAACGTTCATGCCCGGTGCCGTGGCGATCTGGTTCGCGGCGTCCGCGGCGCTGATCGGTCTGTTGCTCGTGGTCGTGCCGCTGCCCTGGCAGTGGCAGTGGGTGCTGTTCGCGGCACTCGGTATCGTCGCGATGCTGCTGTACCGCAGTTACAAGAAGGCGAATCCGGAAGTCATCGAGCAGCCGAACCTGAATCGTCGCGGCCTGCAGTACGTGGGCCAGGTGTTCACGCTGGTCGAGGCCATGCAGGACGGAACGGGCAAGGTCCAGGTCGGCGATTCGGTCTGGAAGGTCAGCGGGCCGGACGCTCCGGTGGGCGCCCGGGTCCGCGTGACGGGCGCAGACGCCACGGTGCTCACGGTCGAGCTCATCTGAGGCGCATAACGCTGAGGCGCATAAGGAGATCGGCATGTCGGACAACTTCTTCGATTTCAAGGTCGCGGCCATCGACGGCGCTCCCGATCTGCTCGGGCCTTTGCGTGGTCATGTCGTGCTTGCGGTGAACGTCGCGAGCAAGTGCGGCTATACCTCGCAATATGCGGGGCTCGAGCAGCTGTATCGGGGCCTCAAGACCGAGCGTTTCACGATCCTCGGCTTTCCCTGCAACCAGTTCGGTGGCCAGGAGCCCGGCAGTGAAGCGGACATCGTGAAATTCTGTTCCACCACCTATGACGTCACGTTCCCGTTGAGCGCCAAGCTCGAGGTGAATGGGCCGAAGCGCCACCCGCTCTACGCCTGGCTGACTTCCGCGGCGAACGGCTTCGGTGGAGACATCGGCTGGAACTTCGAAAAATTCCTGATCGGACGGGATGGCAAGATCCTGAAGCGATATCCCTCCGGCACGAAGCCGCAGGACAATGGATTGATGCAGGAGATTGCTGCAGCACTGTAGTGTGTCAACGCACTGAGGGGGCGCCATGGTGAAGGTCGATACCCTGTTGTCCCGCAAGGGACGCGAGCTCTTCAGCATCGCACCCGACGAACCGGTGCTCGAGGCGATCCGCATGATGGCGGACCACGGCATCGGTGCGGTGCTCGTGCTGAAGGACAACGAACTCGTCGGCATCGTCTCCGAGCGCGATTACGCACGCAAAGTCGTGCTGATGGGACGCTCGTCGGACGAGACGCCGGTCTGGCAGATCATGTCTTCACCGGTCGTGACGGTGAACCAGACGGACTCCCTCGACACCTGCATGCGCGTGATGACGGACCGTCGGATCCGGCATCTGCCGGTCACGAACGACGGGCAGGTGGTCGGGATGCTGTCGATCGGTGATCTGGTCAAGGCGGTCATCGACGACCAGCGCCGCACCATCGAGCAGCTCGAAGCCTACATTCATTCCTAGGGCGTGTTGGCGCGATGAGCGCCGCGGCTACTTCCACTGCCAGCGGTCGGCAGCCTCGAGCGCGCTGCGCGCGGCTTCGCTCTGTAGCCGGCGCTGCGCGGCAACGTCGTCTTTCAACCAGGCATCCCAGAACGCGGTGGACAGCGCGAGGATTGCGCGATGGTGATTCGGGTTGCGTGGCTCGCGATCGCCCGGCAATGCGCGATCGGAGAATGCGGAGTGCTCCGCGCGATCCAGCACCAGTTCGAATTTGCGCCCGGCGGGCAGCGCGGGGAACACCGCGAGGCGTGAATCGACGGTGGCATCGCCAATCACAGCCGTATCGCGCGTGCCGGTCATCAACAGCCAAGGAATCCGCACGTTCTCGAACGCGGATTCGATACGGCCGCCGCGGCGCGGCGCACTCGGGCTCATCATCAGCGCAGCATCGATGCGCGGATCGGTAAAGTTGTGGCCGCCGCGCAGGAACTGTTGGCCGGCGACGGCCTGTGTCGTGATCGCGCCGAAGGAATGGCCGGACATGCCGATGCGTTGCAGGTTCATGCGGCCTGCGAGCTCGTCACCCGATTCGCTGTTCCAGCGCTCGAGCGCATCGAGCACCACGGGCACATCGCGGACACGCGCGATGAAGTTCTCGATGTCTGCGGCACCTTTCAGCGCCGCGCGCCGGTCGGCGGGCGGTACACCCTGCCACACTGCCGCATCGCTCCCCGGATGCTGCAGAAACACGACCACATACCCACTGGCTGCCCAGTGGGTGCCGAGGTAGGCATTGCCGTCGCGCGAACCGCCGAGGCCGTGGCTGAACAGGATGACCGGTGCCGGATTCCTGTCGCGCGGCAGATAGATCCGCAGCGGCAGTGAACGCGTGCGCTCGATGTCGATCACCACGCGTTCGAGCGTGAGCGGGGCATCGCTCGCGGCTTGGCCCACGATCGCAGAGGTCAGTCCGATCAGGGCGAGCATCAGCGTCGGAAGGGTTCGCATTGCCCACACAACGCCCGGGGAGGAGCCGGGTTGACGTCAGCGCGTGGCCGCCGGTACGAATTTGTACTTCCGATCGAGCCAGGCGCGGGCGATCACGGAGATCACCAGCGGCCCGAACCAACCGAAGGCCTGCGTCGCGCCGCTCCATCCCTCGGGCAGCATCCGCGACAGTCCGATATTCATGAAGGCGATGTGGGTTGCGACGCCGCAGCCGCCGATCGCAATGTAGTGCTCGCGCAGCCACCAGCGCGGCTGCGCCGTGCCGCGCCGGGCGAAACGCAACATCAGGCCGCCGGTCACGATGCCAACGAGAGAAAAGCCTGCCAGCAGCGGCACGCGGTAGTACAGCCCGGCTGCCAGCACCGCGAGGCCACTCAAGAGGCTGGCGACCGCGAAGCCGCGGTACGGCACGCCGATATAGGCAGAGAAGTCACGCTTGTCACGGATCGCACGCCAGGCGAGCCATGTCGGCGTCGCCGTGATCACGACCAGGTAGGCGAGGAACACGCCGCGCACCGGCTCGTCGTTCGCAAATGCCTGCCACGCGATCGGTAGCGCCGTGGCCATCACGACGGCCATCACCAGCAAGTATCCCTCGCCCACACGCGAATGGAGCGGCGAACCTTTGCGCAGCGCGGCGTTCAGCCAGAAGCCGAGTAGCGCCAGTGTGCCGGCGGCAACATGGGTCCAGCGAATCAGTTCATATAGTTTCATGGGCGACCTCCAGTCTGTGGCCCACAGTCTGGGGACCCGGCTGAGCCCGCGCGGGTGCCGGAAGTCATGACTTGCGCGCCAGTGCTTGCACCCGGCGGGCGCACTGCGACAATCCATCGCGGTGAACAATTCCTCTCTCAAGAATCTGCTCGGCCAGCGATTGTTCGCACCGCTGAACTTTGCTGCCTATGTCACCTGGGCGGCGGTGGCCATCGAAGTGGCTGGCCGGTCCTTCGCTGCGCCCACAGGCCTTGCATGCATGAGCCTGTTCCTCGCGGGATTCCTGTGGAGCGCGCTCGGCCGGTCCGAAGGCCGCCATATCGTGTCGATGCGCGGGGCCACGCCGGGCTTCGTGCTGATGGTCGGAGCATTCTTGGCCCTGCTCTGGGCCGGGCCGGCTGGCACGACGCCGGTGCTGTTGATCATCATCGCGGTGGTGGCTGCGCTGAATCTGCAGACACCCTGGGTCGCAGCCGTGATGGCGGTGCTGAATGCGCTGATGCTGCTGATTTTCATCTACCGCTGGGAGATGTCGCATCCGGTGCAGCAGCTGCTCGTGATGGGCGGATTCCAGATGTTCGCGATCGTTACGGTGCATGCGCAACGTCGTGCCACGGACGCCGCGGAACAGTTGCGGCGCGTCAATGCCGATCTGCTGACCACGCGCACGCTGCTGGCCGAAGGCGTGCGCGAGGCGGAGCGCCTGCGGCTGTCGCGCGAACTGCATGATGTCAGCGGCCACAAGCTGACGGCGCTGAAGCTGCATCTCACCGCCCTGGCGCGCGATCCCGGCCCCGATGCCGGCGAGAACATCACGCGGGCCGCCGAGCTGGCCGGTGGATTGTTGGCCGACATTCGTGCCGTGGTCTCGCAGCTGCGTCGCCACGACGGCATCGCAATCGGTGAGATGCTCCAGACATTGGCACGAGGCTGGCCTGCGCCGGCGGTGTCGCTGACCGTCGGCGAGAATCTGCGGGTCGACGATATCGAGCAGGCCGAAACGCTGCTGCGAATTGCTCAGGAGGGCCTCACGAACGCCGCGCGCCATGCGGGCGCGCAACGCGTCTGGATCGCTCTGCACGAAACGGACGGCAAACTGACGCTGCAGATCGAAGACGATGGGCACGGTGCTGATCAGCTCGAGCCGGGTGTCGGTTTGACAGGCATGAGAGAGCGGCTCGCGGCACTGGAGGGCAGTCTCAACATTGATCAGAGTCCGCGCGGAGGGTTGCGCCTCACGGCGCGTCTGCCGTGCGCCGCGCCGGCGTCATGAGCTTGCGTATCGCGCTGGTCGACGATCAGGCACTGGTGCGTGAGGGCCTGAAATCGCTGTTGCGCAGCCTCGGTTTCGATGTGGTGCTCGACTGCGAAGACGGCGCGGCGCTCCTGGCCGCATGGCCCGCGCAGCAAGTCGATCTCGTGCTGTCGGATGTGCGCATGCCGCGAGTCGACGGCATCGAACTGACGCGCAGGCTGCGCGCTGCGGGCAATCCGGTGCCGATCATGCTGCTCACGACGTTCGACGATTCCGACGTGATGCTGCGGGCGATCGAAGCCGGTGCGCAGGCATTCCTGCTGAAGGATGTTTCACCCGAAGATTTGCAGGCGGCAGTACTTCGGGTAGCGTCTGGCGAGCACTGGCTGGCACCCGTCTCGACCGATGCGGTGCGCAAGAATTTGAACTACGTGGATATCGCGCCGCCCACCGGCCTGCTGGGAGCGCGCGAGCTCAGCATCCTGCGGCTGATGGCTGGCGGCTACTCCAACAAGGAAATTGCCCGCAGCCTGTTCCTGGCCGAAGGCACCGTGAAGAACTACGTCTCGGACATCCTCGAGAAGCTCGGGACCCGCGACCGCACGCGGGCAGTACTGAAGGCAATTACCCTGCGGCTCATCTGAGCGCGACAGGACGTTGTCGCGGCGCTGTCCTACATACCGCCGGTCGCGGCGGTACGATACTCGCCGGGTGCCTATGCAATCGTGGGACTGAACATGAACTTCCTCATCTGGCTCGTGCTGGGCGGTGTGATCGGCTGGGCCGCCAGTTTGATCATGGATACGGACGCCGAGCAGGGCATGGTCCTGAATGTGGTGGTCGGCATCGTCGGTGCGCTGCTGGGCGGCTGGCTGATTGCACCGCTGATCGGATCCGATACCATCAACGAAGGCGATTTCAGCCTACTTGGCCTCGGCGTGTCGCTGCTCGGTGCCGTGCTGCTGCTGGGGATCGTGCGCTTGGTGCGTCGCAAGAGTCCCGGCTGACGACGTCGTTACATGTCTGCGGCACCGACAATCGTCGATGAACTGGCTCGCTGGGAAGACGAAGGCGGCGCGCTGGGCCGTGGGCAAGGATCCGGCCATGCCGGAGCACGAACACGATGAGTGCTACACTGCCACTCGATGAACTGGCGCCCGCCCAGGCTGCGGTATTGTCGCCGTCCCCTGCCGTCATCGAGCGAAGCCTGCTGATGCTGCCCCGCTCCATCTGGATGCCGATTCTCGCGATGTCCATCATCGCCATCGGTGCTTTTTTGTTCAATGAATGGTCAGTCAGGCGCATCCGCGCCAGCGACAACGAACTCGCAGCGTTGACGGCCATGCAGCTCGATCTGATCGAACTTCGCTCGCGGCTCAGCGATGCCGATGCCGGCACGCGCGGCTTTCTGCTGTCGAACGAGCCCGAGGACCTTCAGCCGTTCGAGGAGGCGTTGAAGTGGATGCCGATCGTCGGCGCGCGTCTGCGAGTGCAGACGATGAACGATGCGGCCCTGCTCGCCCGCGTCCAGAGTCTCGAGTCAATGCGGGGACAGAATGTCGCGAGTCTGCGCGCCATCGTGATGCTGGCGAGGCAGAGTCGGCGTACCGATGCGGTGGCCCTGCTGCGGACGGGCGACGGGCGACTGGCGATGAACGCGCTGCGCAAAGAGACGCAGGCGCTGTTCACGGAGCTTGAGAAGCGGGTGACGGCACTGCGGCGTCAGACCGCGATCGACGTGCAGTGGTCCCGCTTCGCTGTGGCGGCACTCGGTACGCTGACCCTGATCCTGCTGGTGCTCGCCGTCCGGCTGCTGCTCCGCGACTTTCGTCGCCAGGAACGCGCCCGCCACGTGCAGGCCACGGAGCGACGGCGTCTCGAAGAGATCGTGCGTGATCGAACCGAAGAGCTGTCGCGGCTCACGACCTACCTTCAGTCGGTCAGCGAGCAGGAAAAAGCTGCGCTGGCGCGTGATCTGCACGACGAGCTGGGCGGTCTGCTGACTGCCGCGAAAATGGACCTGGCGTGGCTGCAAGGGCGGGCAAGCGCCAGCGATCCCACCGTACGCGCCAAGCTCGACGCGCTCGCGAGCGCCATCGATGAGGCCATGCATCTGAAGCAGCGCGTGGTCGAGAATCTGCGCCCCGCTTTGCTCGAGCACTTTGGCCTGCCGGCGGCGTTGCAGTCGTACTTCGAAGAAACCTGCAAGATGGCCAACCTCGCCTGCCATACGCAGGTGCCTGACAGCATGGAGGGGGTGCCTCAGGACCAGGCGATCGCGCTGTTCCGCGTCGGGCAGGAGTCGCTGACCAACATCATGCGCCACGCAAAAGCGCGCACGGTCAACATGCTGTGCGAGCAGACCGCCGCCGGACTGCACCTGCGCATCAGCGACGACGGCATCGGCATCGCCGCCGTGAAACTCAGCGGCAAGCTGTCGCACGGACTGGTGGGCATGCGGCATCGCATCGAGACGCTGCACGGCGTCCTTAAGATCCTGCCCAACCGCCCTTCCGGGACGATCATCGACGTCACGGTACCCGCCGTATCCGAACTCGCTGCCTGAGCAAGCCCTCAGCTTTTCGCTGCAGAGATCAGTGGATAGAGGCGATTGAATTCGAGCATCTTGTCGAGAAAATGATCCGCGCCGGCCGCCAGACAGCGATCCCGGACAGAGTTCAGGCCGTAGTTCGTCAGGATGATGATCAACGGAAAGGGCGGCTGTCCCTGCCTGGCGCGCGTCTTGCGCACCACCGTGATGCCACTGCCCTGGCGCAGTTCCACGTCCACCACCATGACATCGAAGCACTGGGACTCGATGAGTTCGAGCGCAGCGCTTTCCGTATCTGCGATGCCTGTGACTTGCATGACGCCAGCGTGCGTCAGCAGTTCGACCAGCCGCACCTGCAGCGGCACTGAATCCTCGACGAGCAGGATCCGCAGCTCGCGCGCAGCCGGGTCTGAGATCGGCGGTGCCGCGCTACTGGATGAGATTGTTGCGAATGGCATAGCTGGTGATGTCTGCGTTGGTCTTCATGCCCATCTTGTCCAGCAGCCGAGAACGATAGGTACTGATCGTCTTCACGCTGAGGCACAGCTTGTTGGCGATCTCCGTCACGCTGCGCCCCTCGGCGAGCTTGCAGAAGATCTGGAACTCTCGTTCCGACAGGATGCTGTGGGTGGGTTGATCCGCATCGGCATCCATGCCGTTGACCAGGAGCTCGGCGAGCTCCGGGCCGACATATCGGCCGCCTCGAGCCACGGTGCGCACCGCACGCAAGAGCTCTGCCTCGTCCGCACCTTTGCTGACGAAACCATTCGCACCGGCGCGCAGCACGTTGATGCCGAACTGGCGCTCGGGAAATCCGCTGACGACCAGCACCGCGACGGACGGAAAGCGTGTACGCGCTGTTTTCAGGACGTCGAGCCCGGACATGTCGGGTAGCGAGAGATCGAGCAGCAGCACGTGACAGGGTTGGGAACCAAGTGCCGCCAGCGTCTCACGGCCCGTTCGACACTGCGCGGTGACTTTCAGATCGGTCTGCGTCTCGAGCAGGGTGGACAGGCCGGCCCGGATGAGCTGGTGATCGTCGGCGATGATGACGCTGAGGGCTGGCATGGGATGTCGTGTGAGTGAGGTGAATCAGTATGGCCCGCAGAGAGTCCCGCCGCTGTCAGCGAGCGCTGACAGCTCACACTTCAAAAAAGCGGCCGTCGACCGGAGCCGACGGCCGCCAGGAACCATCCATAGCGTCGGGAGGGATGCTGTGGACGGGGGGTTGGAGGGTCTTACTTGATGGCGAGCTGGTTGTCGACGCGGTTCACGCCACTGACTCCGCGGGCCACTTCGCCTGCTGCAGTGCGTCCTTCGGCCGAATTCACGAAACCTGCCAGCAGCACGACCGCATCGCGAGTTTCGACATTGATCCGGAACGCATTGGTGCGCGTGTCAGCGGCCAGCGCCGATTTCACGCTGGCAGTCAGCCCGGCGTCGTCGACGACTTCGCCATCGGTGCGTTCCCCAGCCTGCTTCAGCTTCAGGTTGTTGTCGACGGCCACGACGCCATCGACACGGCGGGCCAGCGCCACGGCCTGTGTGCGCATCGCATCCGTACGGACGAAGCCGTTCAGCTGGACGCGACCCTTGAACACCTCGACGTCGATCTCATGTGCCTTGGTCAGCGGATCGCCGATCAGCTCGGCTTTGACCTTGGTCGTGATCACGGTGTCATCGATCTGCTCGCCCATGGATTTCTGGGTGCGGGTCGACGCACAGGCGACTGTCGTGAACAGCGCAACGGCCACGACCAGCGCGGCACGGAGGGAACGGGATTGAATCATCGGGAATCTCCTGAAATGCAGAACTTGCAACCTGCACGGTATGCGCGTCGATGCGCAGTGGCAGTCGGCGCCAGCGTGAATGTGTTGTAGGACAGAGCCGGCATCCCCGGCCACGCCTTCGGGGGCGCCTCCAGGATCAGCGCACGCTGAGTGCCGTCACGTGCCAGATCGCGTTTCCGACGTCATCTGCCACTAGCAGGGCACCGCTGCGGTGCACCGCGACTCCTACAGGGCGCCCCCGTGCATCGCCGTCCGCGTCCACGAATCCGGTCAGTACATCGACGGGAGGCCCGGATGGTCGTCCGGCACTGAACGGCACGTAGATCACGCGATATCCGCTGCGCGGCTTCCGGTTCCAGGAGCCGTGTTGTCCGATGAACATGCCCGAGCGGTGGTTTGGCAATAGCGTCGCATTCTCGGAGCTGGCCAGACCGAGCGGCGCCGTGTGCGGGCCGAGTGCATAGTCCGGCACGAGCGCGGCTGCCACCCGATCCGGTCGCGGCGGCGCGACGCGCTCATCGACATGCGCGCCGAAGTAGCTCCAGGGCCATCCGTAGAATCCGCCGGGCTG
>ERZ795061.3358-NODE-3358-length-14026-cov-8.153675_pt1 | contig 14026 bp, 8 predicted proteins | sample MGYA00375145_ERZ795061 | MGnify/ENA primary metagenome ERZ795061 (study PRJEB30190, sample SAMN05720144) | anaerobic digester metagenome | isolation source: active sludge of municipal wastewater-treating anaerobic digesters | place: USA | collected 2014-12-22 ... | reverse complement strand
CACAAGGTGGATGAGTGCATCCCGGTCGACGAAATCGAAACGCTTTGCCGGATATATTACCGGCTCCTGGCCAGCTATTTCGCCGCGGCCTGAGGACTGGCGACACCACCCGGCGCGACCTCACCTCAACATGGTGAATCCCGCATCGCCATGAAGTCGCCGCGGCGTGATGCTTGCTTCGTTAAACCTGTCGCCTGCGCAGCGACGATCTATGTAAACGCCAGTACTGGCCCAGGGCTGGCAATGAGTGTGTGTGAATGGTGTTCGGCGGACGGCATGCGGGTCGAGCCGTCAGGATCTTTTGGATCCTGCTTGCGAACCTGTGCCTGATCGCTACGCCCGCCGCATTCGCTCAACAGGGGAATGGTCTCGCTGGCCGCGTCCCCGTGCTTGGCGTTCCCGAGAAGCTGCAGGACGAGCTCAAGCAGATCATGCGCGAAGAGCCCGCGCCCACCACCCTGTTCGAAGCCCGCCGCCAGGCTGAACGCACCGCCACCTTCGTCGCGACCTTCCTCGAATCCGAAGGCTACTATCAGGCCGACGTCCAGCCCGTCGCTGAAGGCGTCGACACGTTCACACGCGCCGTCACCGTCACGCCCGGCCCGCTGTTCACCTACGCATCCGCCCGCATCGACTATCTCGACGCGCAGCCCGACGAGACAACGCGAACCCAACTCAATACGCTGCTCGCCCCGCTCGATCCCGGCATCCCCGCCCGCGCCCAACCCGTCATCGAAACTGGCGACGCGCTCGTCGCGCGCCTGCGCAACGCCGGCTATCCCGATGCGAAGGCTGATCCGGTTGACGCGCTCGCCGACGCCACCACCGGTGAAGTCGAACTCGCCTTCAAGCTTCGTCCCGGCCTGCGCGCCTCGTTCGGCAATCTCAAGATCTCCGGCCTCGGCGTCACGCAGCAGGCGTTCATCGAAAACCTGCGTCCGTGGAAAGCCAACGAAACATACACGCCCGCAAAGATGGACGAATTCCGCGCCCGCCTCGCGGAAACCGGCCTGTTCAACTCCGCCGCCGTCCGCTTCGACGATACCGCTCCGCCAGCCGAAGCAACCGGCGGCCCGCGCGAGGTCATCGTCGACCTGAAGGAACGCGAACGCCGCACCATCGCGCTCGGCGCATCAGCCTCGACCAGCGAAGGCGCCGGCGTCGATGGCCAGTGGCAGCTCCGCAACCTCAGCGGCTGGGGCGACAGCCTCACCGTGAGCGGCCAGATCGCAACGCTGCAACGCCGCCTCGGCACAACCTATCGCCTGCCCCACCTCGGCAAGTACGGCCGCATCCTGTCGATCGGCGCCGAGATCGAGGATTTCGAAACCGACGCATTCGACCAGTCCGGCGTCAACATCAACGCCACGCTGCAGGAACAGCTCACGCCCCGCCTGCGCGCCTCGCTCGGTCTCGAAGCGGGTTACGCCAGCATTCTCGACGCGCAGGCCAGGACACTCGGCACGGGTCGCCGCGATGTTTACATCGTCTCCAGCGCCGCCACAGCCGAGTATGTCGGCGTCCGAGACATCCTCGATCCCATCAACGGCCTCCGCGCCCGCCTCTCGGTCGAGCCCGGCCTCACCTATGGCGACACAAACATCGCCTTCGGCCGCATCAGCGGCGAAGCCAGCGTCTATTCCGACTTCGGCACCGAGGGTAATTTCGTCGGCGCCCTGCGTGGCAAGCTCGGCACCATCATCGGCCCGAACGGCGCGCCGCCGGATCGCCTGTTCTTCGCCGGCGGCGGCGGTTCCGTGCGCGGCTACGAATACCAGTCGATCTCCCCGCGCGACAGCGCCGGCGAACTCGTTGGCGGCCGCTCTCTGTTCGAGATGAGCGCGGAGGTGCGCTATCGCGCCTCGGACACGCTCGGCTATGTCGCCTTCCTCGATGGCGGCGCGGCCGGCTCCAACACCGAACCGCCCCTCGACACGCTCAGCTACGGCGCTGGCGTCGGCCTGCGCTACTACACCGCCTTCGGCCCCCTGCGCGCAGACATTGCAGTTCCGCTGAACAAGAAGGAAGGCGACGCCGACTTCCAGGTCTATATCTCCATCGGACAGGCGTTCTGATGGCAGAAGCAACACCAAAACCCGCGCGCAGGAAGCTGCCCCTCTGGCTGCGCATCGCGCTAGGCCTCATTATCGCGGCGTTCGTGCTTGTCGCCGCCGCCGTCACGCTGCGCTTCTGGATCACCAGCGACGGCGGGCGCGCCTTCATCGCCTCGCAGATCGACGGCCGCAAACTTGGCCCCCTCGGCACCATCCGCATCCAGGGCCTGAAAGGCGATCCGCTCGAAGCCGCCTCCATCGCCGACATCGCCCTCGTCGACGACGAAGGCGTCTGGCTGCGCGCAAAAGACGCCCGCATCGAATGGACGCCCGACAGCCTGTTCGCCGGCGAACTCGAAATCCAGAAGATCAACATCACAACGGTCGATGTCCTCCGCGCCCCGCACGTCACCGCACCGCCGGAAGAAGGCTCCGCTCCCGACATCGGCCTCAGCCTCGACGAAGTGACGATCGACGATCTCCACATCGCCCCCAGCATCATCGGCTCCGACGCGCACTACAAGATCGCGGGCGGCGCCTCCCGCCGCCGCGACGCATCCGGCTTCGCAAGGCTGGTGCTATCCCCGCTGCAGGGCCCCAACGACCGCGCCGACATCACCGCCGAATGGGCCGCCACCGGCGTGCTCAAGGGCGCAGCCGCCGTCACCGGCCCCGCCGACGGCCTGATCGCCGCCCTCGTGCAGGGACCGAAAGACCAGCCCGTCGCCCTCAACGGCCGCGTCGACGGCACGCTCGCGCAGTTCACCGGCGGCGCCACGCTCCGCTTCGGCGACGAACAGGTCGCCAGTTTCGATATCGCCCGCGATGCCGCGCAAGCAACCATCACCGCAGACGTAGCCGCCGCAAACTGGCCGCTCCTCGCCCCGCTCGTCGAGCGCGCAGGCGCCACCGTCAATCTCCAGGCTCGCGCCGATCTCGCCAATCTCGCGCAAGCCCCCAGCACGCTGAAACTCTCGGCCCCCGCCGGCGTGATCGATCTCACCACCGTGCTGGACTTCGAAACCTTCGCGATCCCGGAAAGCCTGCGCCTCTCCACCACCGGCCTCGACCTCGCCACCGTCGCCCCGCCCATGGCCGGCAAGCTCGACAGCACCGGCGACCTCACCCGCGTCGGCTTCACGGACTTCACCTGGAAGGGCGACATCACCGCCACGCGCATCGCATGGCCCTCCGGCAGCGCCGCCCGCATCGCGACCCCGATCACCATCACGAAGGATGGCCAGACCCTCTCGTGGGACGCCCCCTCCGCCGTCATCGACAATGGCCGCGTCGACGCGCTCCAGAACCTGCGCCCCGCCCGCTACACCGCCGCCACGCGCGGCGAGATCAACCTCAGGACGCAGACGCTCGAGATCTACACCGGCGCCCTGCGCGGCTCGCCCGGCGACGTCTCGGCGCGCGGAACCTACGCCATCGCCAGCGGCCGCATGAACTTCTCCGGCTCGGCCCGCTTCGCCCGCCTCGCAGACGTTGCCCCGCTTACCGGCTCCGCGCGCAGCATGTGGAACGTCACCCGCGCCAGCTCCACCTCGCCTATCCGCATCAACGCCGACGCACAGGGCCGCGATGTCTCGTCCCCCACCGCCGTGCTCCAGCAACTCGCCGGCTCCGAACCGCGCGTGAAGATCGCGGCCGTCGTGCACAATGGCCGCTTCGCCATCGAGTCCGGCACGATCACCGGCGCAGGCGTCCGCGCCAACATGACGGGCCGCGTCGCAGACAGCGGCGCCATCACGGCCCGCGCCGAAGGCACGTTCACCCGCACGCTCGATCTCGGCGGCGCCACGCTAGGCGCGATGGACTTCACCGCCGACGTCACCGGCAACACCAACGCTCCGATCGTCGACCTGCGCCTTGCAGACGGCGAATTCACCGGCGGCGGCGTCGCCATCACCGGCATCACCGGCAACGCCAACGCCCGCCTCGGCGAAGCCATCGCAGGCGACTTCTCCCTGCGCGGCGCTTCGGGCAAGCAGGCTTTCCTCGCCTCCGGCCGCCTGCAGGGCGGCGAAGGCGACTTCCGCATCCTGAACCTCGTCGCCAGCCTCGGCGACCTGCGCTTCACCTCGCCCCGCCTCGCCTTCGGCGAGTCCGGCTTCTCTGCTGCCTTCGACGCCTCTGGCCCGCTCGCCGGCATCGCCGGCTTCGATCGCGGAACGCTCACCGCCAAGGGCAATGTCGCCATCGGCGACGAACTCAGCGCCGATATCACCGGCCAACTCGCCAACCTGCGCAGCGGCGCCGTGCGCCTCGACCTTGTCACTTTCGATGTGGACGCCGCCGGTAATCAGGCAACGCTCAAGGCCCGCGCCAAGGGCTCGATCAGCGCGCCCATCGACGTCACGCTCAACGCCACCGCCAACCGCGCTGGCGATGCATGGTCAGGCCAGGCCTCGCTTGATGGCTCTGTCGATCAGCTCCCCATCGCCACTTCACGCCCCGCCCTCTGGCGCTACAGTCCCGAAGGCTGGAACCTCGACGCCCAACTCGCCGCCTTCCGCGGCCGACTCGATGCGAAACTCGGCATGAGCGGCGACAACGCCACCGCCAACCTGCAGCTCGCGGGCGTCAGCCTGCGCGGCATTTCCCGCGTCGCCCGCATCACGCCCGTCAATGGCGACGTCACGGGCTCGGCCTCATTCTCGAACACCGGCGGCGTCGCCACGGGCGACTTCACGCTCGCCATCGCCAACGCGAACCCCGTCGGCGTCACCGCTGACCCTGTCTCGCTCAACTTCACCGGAAACCTGCGCAACAACGTCCTCGTCGCGTCTGCCACGGGCGAAGGCCAGGGCTTCAAGCTCGCCGCCTCCTCGCGCGAGGAAATGATCATCGGCGACGGCTTCGATATCCGCCCCAACACCACCACGCCGCTCGCCGCCCAGCTCGATCTTACCGGTCGCGCCGAACAGCTCTGGGCGCTCTTCGGCCCCGAGAACCAGTCCCTGCGCGGACAGCTGCAAGCCAATATCCGCGTCGCTGGCACGCTTTCCCGCCCCGATCTCTCCGGCGGCTTCAACGTCGCCAACGCCGCCTACGATCACGGCGAAACCGGCTTCAGCCTGCGCGACATCTCTGCGCGCGGCGATTTCGATGAAACCAACGCCCGTATCACCGGCCTCACTGCCACGGATGGCAAGGGCGGCCGCCTTACCGGCGAAGGCAATATCAACTGGGGCGAAGACATCAGCGGCGGCGTGAAACTCTCCGCCACCAACCTGCGCGCGCTCGACCGCGACGACCGCATGGCCATCATCTCCGGCGAAGGTAATCTCACGCTCGACAAGCAGGCTATCCGCATCGCGGGCGACTTCACCGTGTCGCAGGCGCGCATCTCCATCGAACAGCCCGCTTCCGCCAGCATCCCGACGCTCACCGGCATCCGCCGCATCAACTTCCCCAACCAGGACGAAGTTGAAGCCGCCGCCAACTCGCCCTTCCAGCGCCCCGTCGAGCTCGACCTGAAAGTCGTCGCGCCGCGCCGCATCGTCGTCTTCGGCCGCGGCCTCGACACGGAATGGTCAGCCGACATTCGAGTCACTGGTCCGATCAGCGACCCGTCGGTCAACGGCACGGCCACACTCGTTCGCGGCGACCTCGACCTCGCCGGCCGCCGCTTCGAATTCGACACCGGCACGATCGAGCTCAATGGCCCGATCCGCGCCGCCCGCATCGATATCGCCGCCGAACGTACTGCCGACGACATCACCGCCAGCGTCGCCGTCACCGGCACGGTCGTCGAACCGAAATTCACGCTCGAATCCACGCCCGCGCTTCCCCAGGACGAAATCCTCGCGCGCGTCCTCTTCGGCCGCTCCGCCGCCGAACTCACCGGCTTCGAAGCCGCCCAGCTCGCCGCCGGCCTCGCCCAGCTCGCAGGCGGCAATGCCGGCTTCGACCCAGTCGGCCTCGTCCGCAAGGCCACCGGCCTCGACCGCGTCTCGTTCGGCGCGCAGGACGGCATCGCCACAGTCTCCGCCGGCAAATACATCGCCGAAGACGTCTATGTGCAGGTGGGTGCAGGCGGCCAGGGCGGCGTTGGCGCCGAAGTCGAATGGGAACCCGCCAAGGAAATCTCGATCATCTCGTCCGCGCAGGGCAATGGCGACACCAAGATCGCCGTGCGCTGGAAGAAGGACTACTAGCGGCTATCGCGCAGGCGCATTCTGCAGCAGCCGCCCGATCTCGCGCGCCAGCTGGCTCTGCGAATACGGCTTGCCCAGACGCGGAAGATCAAGGCTCGCGCCCGCCGGCATCTCGGCGTACCCCGTCGCCAGCAGGATCGGCATCGCCGGCTTCAGGCGCCGCGCTTCGACCGCCAGCTGCGCGCCATTCATGCCCGGCATCGAAAAGTCGGTAATCATCAGGTCGACATCCCCGACCGACCTCAACACCTCAAGCGCGCTCGCACCCGAATTGACCTCGATCACCTCGTGGCCAAGATCCACCAGCATATCCACCGTGCTCATGGCGATCAGTACGTCGTCATCAACGATGAGAATCTTCGCCGGACCTGCGGCCGCGATCTCCTGCTCCACAGGCGCATCCTCGGCCACTTCCGCCAGCGCATGCGTGACGGGGAAGTACAGCTCTGCCCGTGTCCCCTTGCCCGGCTTGCTGGAAAGACGCAGCGCCCCGTTCAGCTGCACCGCCAGCCCGTGAATCATCGACAGCCCGAGACCCGTTCCCTTGCCCAGCTCCTTGGTCGAGAAGAACGGCTCGATTGCGCGCTGCAACGTCTCCTCGTCCATCCCGCTGCCCGTATCCACCACCGCCAACCGCACATACTTGCCCGGCTTCAGGTCCTCGCCACGGCTCACCGTCTTGGCGTCCACCTCGATACTGATGCGGCCGCCATCCGGCATCGCATCGCGCGCGTTCACGACCAGATTGAGCAGCGCCAGCTCCACTTGATTGGAGTCCACCAGCGCCATTGGCGCATCCGCCGCCGGCCTGAAATGCAGCTCGATATCCTGCCCGACGGATCGCTCCAGCAGGTCGCGCATGCCCTCGGCCAACGCGCCAAGGCTCACCGGCTCCACCTTCAGGCTCTGCCTGCGTGCAAACGCCAGCAGGCGCTGTGTCAGCGCAGCGCCACGCTTGGCTCCCTGCAGCGCGCTGTCGATGAAACGCATCGATCGCGCATCATCCCCGACATGCTTGCGCAGCAGATCCAGATTGCTCAGCACAGCCATCAGCAGGTTGTTGAAGTCGTGCGCCACGCCGCCCGTCAGCTGGCCGATGATCTCCATCTTCTGCGCCTGCCGAAGCTGGTCTTCCACCTGCTCGCGCTGGCGTATCTCGGCGAGCACCTTGTCGTGCGAATGCTCCAGCTCGCTGGTGCGCTCCGTAACCCGCCGCTCCAGCGTCTCGTTGGCGTCGCGCAGCGCGTTCTCGGCCTGCTTGCGCGCGGTGATATCCATCGCCACGCCGACCAGTCCCCGCGCCGAACCATCCGGATTCTTCAGCACCCGACCATTGACCTGAACCCAGTGCTGCGTCCCGTCACGCCACGTCGTGCGGTAGTCGATATTGTAGTCCTCGCCCTCACCGACGCTCCGCTGCACAGCAGCCTGCATCGCCGGCGCATCGGCGGGGTGGATCATGGCGAGCAGGTCGTCATACGTGAAACGCTTATCCGCCTTGTAGCCATAGATCTCGCGGCAAAGCGGCGACGTCTCCAACACGCGCGTATCGACATCGATCGACCACGACCCCAGCCTGCCGGCCATCATCGCGGTCGCCAGCCGCTCTTGGCTCTCATTCAGCTCTTCCAGCCGGTCCCGCGCTTCAAACTGCCGCCGTCGCGCCTTCAGCGCCGTGCGCGCGATACTTGCGAACGTCGTCGGGTGAAACGGACGCTCAAGGAAAGTGACGTTGCCGAACGTCTCCGCCAGACGCGCCGCCGCCGGATTGTTGTCCGGCCCGCCGCCGCGATGTGTAAACACGATGAAAGGCAGATCAGACCATGGCGGCTGGGCGTCAATCCAGGCCCGCAGCGTCGACGTATCCGAAAGCCGCATCGCCTCTTCGGACGCCACCACCATCGAGACGGAATCGCCCAGCGCAGACGCAAGAGCGTCGCTCGTGATGCATGCCGCAGCATCTATCCCCGCCTCATGCAGCAGCGTCACCGCAATCGCTGAGTCGCGCCCGTGCGGAGCAAAGACCAGAGCAAGCAAAGAGCGATCGCCTTGTGCGATTTCCGTCACTCCTCGCTTATGCTGTCCGGCAGGATACCCGTCTTGCCGACATAGGTGGGCACGCCACGCAACACGCCCTGGAACTCGTCCAGCGCCCCGCCGAGCAAAAGCCCTCTATTGCCGATACGATACTCGCGGATCGTATCCTCGTGCCAGCCCGTGCGCTTCTTGATGATCGAGACGGCGCGCTTCACGCGGCCAAGCGCCTCGAAGTAGCGGAGCAGGATAACCGTGTCGGCCAGATAGGTCACATCCACCGGCGATTTCATGTCGCCGACCAACCCGTGCTGGGCAACCGTCAGGAACGTCGTCGCGCCCTGCCGGTTCAGATACTGCAACAGCTCGTGCACATGCAGGATTATCGAATTCTCGTCCGGCATCGCCGCGCTATAGCCATTCAGGCTGTCGATCGCCACGGTCTTGGCATTCGCGCCATCGACGCGCTCACGAACTCGATGGGCGAACTCGCCCGGCGAAAGCTCCGCAGCATCCACTTGTTCGGCGATTAGCGTGCCGTCCGCCACCATCTTTTCCAGGTCGAACCCCATGGCCTTCGTGCGATCGAACAGCAGGCTCAACTCTTCGTCGAACACAAACAGCGCAGCTTTCTCGCCGCGCTTCACCGCAGCCTCGATGAACTGGAAGATGAATGTGCTCTTCCCCGTTCCGGCCGGGCCGATCACCAGCACGCTTGACCCACGCTCGATCCCGCCGCCCAGCAGCGCGTCCAGCTCCTTGAGGCCGCTCGCGTTCTGCCCACGGTCGAACTTGATGCGGTGCTCGGATGCGACGAGGCGCGGGAACACCGTCACGCCGCCCGTTTGGATGACAAAGTCATGCCACCCGCCGCGAAACCGCGTACCGCGATATTTCATCACCCGCAGCCGCCGCCGCTCCGCGCCATAATCCGGCGCCAGCTCCTCAAGCCGGATCACGCCATGCACGACGCTGTGCACGGTCTTGTCCATCACTTCCGATGTCAGGTCGTCCAGCAGCAGCACCGTCGCGCCATTGCGCGAGAAATAGTGCTTCAGCGCCAGAATCTGCCGGCGATAGCGCAGCGAGTTCTGCGCCAGCAGCCGGATCTCCGACAGGCTGTCCAGCACGATCCGCTTGGGCTTCACCCGCTCGATAGCCTCGAAGATCAGCTTCGTCGTCTCGCCAAGCTCAAGGTCGGATGAGTACAGAAGGCTCTGCTGCATGTCCGGGTCGAGCCGGCTTTCCGGCGGCACCAGTTCGAAGACCTCGATCTTGTCGTCGATCGTCCAGCCATGCGAGGCGGCGCCAGAGCGCAATTCGTCTTCACTTTCGGAAAGCGTGATGTAGAGGCCGCCCTCGCCCTTTTCCGAACCCGAAAGCAGGAATTTCAGGGCCAGCGTGGTTTTGCCCGTGCCAGGGTTTCCCTCCAGCAGATAGACGTGTCCCGGCGCGAGCCCGCCTGCCAGAATATCGTCCAGTCCCTGGGTGCCCGTTTGCGCCCTGGCCACCGTGCGAGCGTTAGTCAAACCACGCCTCCAAAATCAGAAAAACGAGTGTCATCAAAAGCAACAACGCCATTTCCGGGGAGGGAAATGCGCTCACAAATCAATCCCAATGTCCCTAACCTAGGGCGCAGCGCCCTCGGGAAAAGTCAGCAAATGCTGTGCGTTTTCCCCGCGCGTCAGGCAGGCAACGCGACCGGTATTCCTTCCCCTGAAAGGGGCAGGACAGGCGGAGGGGGCACCCTCAACACTCACAACGGCTGATAACTCACCCCAACGAGATACAGCCCATCCGCCGGCGCCACGGGCCCGCACTTCGTGCGATCCGCCGCCGCCAGTATCTCGCCGATCCAGCCCACGCTCTCTCGCCCGCGTCCCACTTCCATCAGCGAGCCGACCATCGAGCGTACCTGCCGGTGCAGGAACGACCGCGCCGACGTGCGGATCTCGATTACCTGCCCGACGCGCGCCACGCTGATTTCGCGCAGCGTCTTCACCGGCGTCTCCGCCTGGCAATTGGCGTCCCGGAACGTCGTGAAATCATGCCGCCCGACCAGCGCCTGCGCCGCCGCGTGCATCGCCTCCGCATCCAGATCGACCACCACCCGCCACGCCCGGCCCTTGTCCAGCGCAAGGTCCGCCCGCCGGTTCACGATACGATAGACATAGCTGCGCCCCGTCGCATCGAACCGCGCATGAAACCCCGGATCGGCCTCCTCCGCCTCCAGCACTGAAACAGGACTCGGCCGCAGATGCGCGTTCAGCGCATCGCGCACCTTGTCCGCGCGCAGCGTCTTGACCAGATCGAGATGCGCCACCTGCCCCGTCGCATGTACGCCCGCATCCGTACGTCCCGCGCCGATCACCTGCACAGGTGCGCCATCCAGAGCCTCGGCCGCAGCCTCCAGCGTCTGCTGCACCGACGGCGCGTTCTCCTGCCGCTGCCAGCCGGAAAAGACGGAGCCGTCATATTCGACCGTCAGCTTATACCTCGGCAATGGGCACCCCGAATGCGTCCGGGAAGATCAGCCGCCCCGACATGGGCGGCCCATGCCGCAGGCGCAGCGCCATGAAGTGATCGCCCTTCAGCGACGTCTGGAACTCCGCCGCCTGCGCCACGGAGAACCCGAACTTCGGATAGAACCAGTCATGCCCCAGCACGAAGACGATCGGCACACTCACATCGTTGAGCATCTTGAGCCCGTGCAGCACCAGGCTCTTGCCGATGCCTTCCTTCTGCACCCACGGGTCCACCGACATCGGGCCAAGCCCCACCGCGCCCAGCCGGCCATATACGCCCACCCGATAGAACAGGATGTGCCCCACGATCTGCCCGTCGCTCTCGGCAACGATCTGCAGGACCACGTCATTGTCCTTTTCCAGCTGCTCGATGATGCGCGCCTCGTCAGGCTGTCCAAACGCGCGCGTGCTGAGATCAAGCACGGCGGGCTTGTCAGCCTGCGTCATCACGCGGAATGTCCGCTCACTCATGAAAACTCCCTCATGGCAGCCGTTCGCCCCGGTTGATGCGCGCCCCGCGCTGGAACTCTTCCGCAGTCATCTGCCCCTTGCCGGCCCGCTGCAAGCGCGTCAGCCGCACCGCGCCCTCGCCGCAAGCCACCAGCAGGTTATCGTCGATCACCACCCCCGGCTCCCCGCGTCCGGCTTCCGCCTTCGCATGCAGCACCTTCACGCGCTGCCCCTCCACTTCGGACCACGCCCCGGGAAACGGCGACAGCCCGCGAATATGCGCGCTCACCTCCGCGCCAGACTTGCGCCAGTCGATCCGCGCCTCCGCCGGGCTCACCTTCGCCGCCACGGTCACGCCTTCGCCAGCCTGCTCCACCAGCGTCACCGGCCCCGCCTCCAGCAGCGCCAGCCCCTCCACCATCAGCGTCGCGCCCAGCTGAGACAGCCGGTCATGCACGCTCCCGGTCGTGTCATCCTCACTGATCGGCGTCGTCGCGGTCAGCATCACGGGGCCTGTATCCAGCCCCACATCCATCCGCATCACCTGCACGCCCGTGACAGCATCGCCCGCCATCACCGCGCGATGGATCGGCGCCGCCCCGCGCCAGCGCGGCAGGATCGAGCCGTGAATGTTGAAACACCCCAGCCGCGGCGCATCCAGCACAGCCTTCGGCAACAGCAGCCCATACGCCACCACCACAGCCGTATCGAGCTTCAGCGCCGCGAACGCCTCGCGATCCTCCGCCGCCTTGAAGTTCACCGGCGTCCGCACCTCGATCCCGTGCCGGTCCGCCGCCTCATGCACAGCCGTCTTCGTCAGCTGCTTGCCCCGCCCCGCAGGCCTCGGCGGCTGCGAATAGACGCACGCCACCTCATGCCCGGCGGCGATAATCGCCTCCAGCGTCGGAACGGAAAAATCGGGCGAACCCATGAAGGCAATGCGCAAGGACATGGCGCCTTCTAACCCGAACCCGCCGCACACCGAAACCTCTGGCAATAAGCCCCGGAATGGCTAGCGTCCGGCCAGCTTTCGAGGGGTCTTTCATGCGTCTCCGCCTTGCCGCCGCCCTGCTGGCCTCCATTTCGCTCGCCGCCTGCAACGGCGAAGCCCCCGCCGCCGCCCCGGCCGCTGACAAGCCGAAAGCCAGCTATGGCGGCGCCGGCGGCGCAGACCTCTCCATCGAGGCGATCCAGCCCGCCGACGAAGCCGTCACCGTCGGCAATGCCGGCGCAGACCCGGCCGACATCGCCCGCTACATCCTCGCCATCGGCGCCGGCGGCGTGATCTCGCCGGACGGCAAGCTGATCGCCATCAACTGGCGCATCACCGGCGCGCCCCAGCTCTGGGTCATCCCCACCGAAGGCGGCCAGCCGAAACAGCTCACCTTCGGCAATGGCATCACCTTCTTCCGCTGGGCGCCGGATTCCCAATCCATCCTCTACGGCGCCGACAACAACGGCAACGAACAGGAAAGCTTCAACCTCATCTCCGCCGACGGCGCCATCGAACGCGAACTCCTCGCCGCCAAGGAAGGCTCCTTCCGCCAGTTCGGAGATTTCCTGCCAGACGGCCAGTCGCTGCTCTTCTCCTCGCCCGACCGCAACGGCTCCGACTTCGACATCTACCTCGCCACATCCGAAGGCGCGCCGAAACTGCTGGCGCAAGGCCATCTCGACACCGGCGTGCAATCCGTCTCGCCAGATGGCGCAACCGCCATCGTCAGCGAAGGCGTCGGCGAAGAATCCGACAAGCTCATGCTGCTCGATATCAGGTCCGGCAAGCTCACCACGCTCGCCGCCCCGGAATCCCGCGCCAACCACACCGATGGCGACTTCGCCTGGACGCCCGACAGCAAGGGCTTCTACTTCGCCTCCAGCGAAGGCCGCGAATTCGCAGCCCTCGCCTTCCACGACATCGTCGCCAACAAGACCACTATCCTCCACGAAGCCCCCTTCAACATCGAGAACGTCTCGCTCTGTGGCGCCAACGCCAAATGGCTCGCCTGGACCACCAACGAGGACGGCTTCAGCAAGCTCTCCATCCAGGATCTCGCCACGAAGAAAATGCTCCCCACGCCCGCTCTGCCCGAGGGCGTCTATGGCCTCAATTGCGGCCTCGCCAGCGCGAAGATGTCGATCAACGTCAATGGCTGGAAAACGCCCGGCGACATCGTCGTGCTCGACCTCGCCACCGGCAAATCGAACACCGTCTTCAAGGCCAGCCTCGCCGGCCTCAACCCGGATCGCCTCGTGAAGCCCATCTCGCTCCGCATGAAAGCGCAGGACGGCGTCGAACTGCAGGGACTGCTCTACCTGCCCGACGCCTCGTCCACCAAACCCGGCGCCAAACCGCCCGTCCTGTTCGACGTCCACGGCGGCCCCTCCGGCCAGTCGCGCCCCACATTCAGCGTCAACGCGCAATACTATGCCGATCGCGGCATCGCCGTCTTCGCGCCCAACGTACGCGGCTCGCGCGGCTTCGGCCGCACCTACTCCACGCTCGACGACGGCCGCAAACGCCTCGACAGCGTGCGCGACCTTGTCGACATGCTCGCCTTCCTGAAAACAGACGGCCGCGTCGATGCAGACCGCGCCGCCGTCATGGGCGGCTCCTATGGCGGTTACATGGTCAACGCCGTCGTCGGCGCCTACCCGGACGCGTTCAAGGCCGGCGTCTCCCTCTTCGGGATCGGCAACTGGGTCACCGGCCTCGAAGTCGCCTCACCCGGCCTCAAGGCATCCGACAAGATCGAATACGGCGACATCGCCGATCCCGAGTGGAAGACATTCTACACCG
>ERZ795061.3342-NODE-3342-length-14086-cov-4.312522_pt1 | contig 14086 bp, 5 predicted proteins | sample MGYA00375145_ERZ795061 | MGnify/ENA primary metagenome ERZ795061 (study PRJEB30190, sample SAMN05720144) | anaerobic digester metagenome | isolation source: active sludge of municipal wastewater-treating anaerobic digesters | place: USA | collected 2014-12-22 ... | reverse complement strand
TCCAGGCGGTTACTATCCACTTCAAAATATAAACAACCGCCGTTTGTATTATTGGAGTAAGCCATACAATTCTGCGGGTAACCTGCCGCAGCACCGCCTATTTGTCCGGCTGACCCGGAAACAATATATACACTGCCGTGGTTATACAGGCCCGAGTTATAGTTATATGGACAGGAATTCGCTGTTCCGTTGTATCTGGCATTGGGTGTATCGTTTGCGGGAGTGTGCAATGTTTTATTAAACGCGGCATCATCCAACGGACTGGCATAGGTATTATAAAAGCCTTTCAGGAGGTAGCTTCTTTCATAGCCGTGTGCATGACCGCATAATACAAGGTCAACACCATTGCGTTCCAGGATGCGGATCAGCCTTTCTCTTATCGCTACCAGGTCAAGTTCTCCGGCACCCCCGTTGTAATCTGAACTATGACTTGTTTTTGTATAGGGGGGGTGATGGAAATAGGCAACCGTCCATTTTTTTGTATTGGCTGCAAGGTCTGCTTTCAGCCAGGTAGCCTGCGCACCGCTGGTATCATATAAATTAGTGGTGTTGCCATTATCCTTACCATAGGAGTCGAGCGAAATAAAATGAACATCGCCGATATTAAAGGAATAATAATTTTTTACTCCGGAAGGAACGCCACCGATCTCTCCCGCAGAAGGAACCGTGAAGTTTAAATGATAAGGCATACTCAAGGCAGGTGTAGAACCTGTATTGCCGGTATTGGCAGTATTATTACCATAATCGTGGTTGCCAGGCGCCGGGTACAGTTTGATATTCCGCAACAGGTCATTTTTATAAACATCAAAGAAATTGGTCTGGTACTCTGCATCAGTTCCTGAGTTATATGCATTATCTCCCAGCAAGATCATGGCATCCACATCATTGGCACCGATATAATTCAGGAACGTGTTTTTTACATTGGCCTGGTTTGCAGAATTATTGCCGCAATCGCCGATAGCCAGGAACCTGAGCTTACGTGTGGTATTGGACAGTGGCAGCGTTAAAAAATAATTGGTATTGGTTGCCTGTAGTGTTTGTGTGGTACTGCCAATGGTATACCAGTATTTTGTATCGGCCGTTAACCCGTTTATATAAACGATATGTTCGGTGGTTAATGCAGTACTGTCAACCGTATTTGTATACGTTCCAAAGCTGGTGCCCCAGGTTACTCTTGAATTGGTAGGCACATCCGTTCTCCAGCGAAATGCAATACTTGTTTGATTGCCCATTTGTAAATACGGGCCACGGGAAAGAGCTGCGGTAATGGATGTAAGCCCTGTCAATTCCATATCGAAAAAAAGGTCGCTGCTGGTTAACGAATTCTGATGAATTTCAACAGCAATGATATTATTGCCGGAATTAAACATAGCAGAGGAGATGATAGCCGTATAAATATCGGCGCCGTTATTGGCAATGGCTGCTGTTGCCAGGGTTGCATAGGCCGGGTTGGCTGCAATATTATTCCGGAATGCTTCTACTCCGTTCACCCAGATCACAATGCCGTCATCAAATTTTGCTCTTATCCTGAATCCGGCATAAATAGCGGGGTTGGCGATATTAATTGTTTTTCTGAAATACAGGGTAGGATACCTGGCTCCTGCTGGTCCACCACCTCCTGCCGTATTGTTCTCGGGTATTGCTGTATTTCTTACGGGTGGATTGGTACCAAATCCCAGGGCAGAATTGCCGGTAAGCCATCCTGGTTCAGCATAAGCAAGGGCTTTCCATGCCACGGCATTGAGGTTGGTGCCTCCTCCTTTGTATTTCCATGCCGGTGCGCCGGCCAGGTTCTGACCAAATGCAATTAATACATCATCAGCGGTTGCCTGCCGGCTGAATGAAAGGAATAGTAATACAAGTAAGAAAGAGTAAAGGCTTCTCATGCTGATAGGTTAATTGGGTATATGTTGCATAATAATGTCACTTTACAATACGCTTTTTAAACAAAAATATTGTAGAAAAACAGCTCAAATATTGTAGAAAACCGGCACAAAATGCAAGGTAAAGCCATAAACCCGTTCCGGGAACTGTTTAGAATAAAAAAAACTGTAAAACGGGCAGTTTCGGTATTTTGGAAAACCTCCAGAATCTTTAAGGATGCAAGACTGAAGACTTGCTTAATGCCGTATCGGTAAGGGTTTTTAAGAAAGCGATGATATCCTGCTGTTCGGCCCTGGTAAGGTTGAGCTTTTCAAAGGGCAGGGTTTGGTTCGGGGGAGCAATATGTAATCCTTTGCCGCCACCGTTATTGTAAAAATCCAGCACATCCTCCAGGGTTTTAAACACCCCGTTGTGCATATAGGGAGCCGTAAGTGATATATTACGCAGGGTGGTGGTTTTAAATGCATATTTATGAATGGGCAAACCCGTTGTAAGATACCGGCCTTCATCTTCATCAAGCCGGGCATTTGTTTTAGTGTTCTTATCCGGAACGCCTATTACTTCTGTTTCGTTGTAATAATACCGCGGCGGTTTGGCTCCGCTAAACAAAGGCATAAAGTGACAGGTTCCGCATTTTGCCTTTCCCATAAAAAGGTTGAAGCCATTGATCTCATTTTTATCCAGGCTGGCTTTGCCCCGCATGTGTTTGTCGAATTTTGAGTTAAGGGCAACCAGGGTACGTTCATAACAGGCAATGGCATTACAGATATTTTGTGCAGCGGCGGAACTGCCTGCAGCCGGAAAAGCATCAGCATACAAAGTTTTGTATTCTTTTTGCTCCAGTATCTTTTCAGCAGCTTTTTGTGCAGAGCCATGCATTTCTTTTGCATTGTTCAGCACCTGCATCACCTGGTCTTCCAGTGAAAAGCTGCGGTTATCTAAAAACAGGTTCCGTTGCAGGGCAACATTCCACAATGTAGGGGCATTGCGTGGCAGCGATGAATGCCCGTCGATGGCAACACTGGTTGAAAGGCCGTCGGTAAATGCCTTCCCCGGATCGTGGCAGGTGGCACAGCTCCGCTTATTGTCTTTCGACAATTGCCTGTCGAAAAAAAGTTTTTTGCCCAGCATTATTTTAGCGGGAGAGATGGTATTATCATCCAGGTATTTATTGGTATCAAAGATACCCGGCGCAAAAAGGCCGTTATTCTTTTTAATGGTACTGTAAAACATGGGCGACCTGTTTTCGCCAAATCCTTTTGCTTTTTTATACTCCCCTGTTATTTCCGTTATGGGATTAAGGTACCCGGTAATGAACTGCATCCGGGGAAAAGAATTAAATGCTGTATGGCGATTCAAAAGATCACTGGCTGCGGAAAGCAAGGCCTGGAGCTGCTTATTACGAATGCCGATTGTGTGGGCCATTTCTTGCTGGTACAGCATCAGTATCTTTTGTACCCCGGCAAGCGCAGCACCGCATTCGGGTAATCCGTTTGCCGCTGTTTGAGAATCAAAGCCGGTGAGGCCCAGGGCAGTGATACGGAAGAGCTCTTCTGTAACGGCATCAAAGATCAATTCGTCATTGAACGCATTGGATTCATTTGTCTGGTACATGAAATCAGTATCTGCCAGCAGTTTTTCGATGGCAGCAGCCAGGGCTTCTTTATGGGTTTTATCATAATGCGGAAAGAGAAGGCCTTCTATTACCTGCATCCCGGCTGGTTCCTGCCGGCCCAGGTCCGGCTCATCCTCTTCAAAGAAGGGAATGGGAGGACCGTTCAGTTTAACTGCATAATAATTAAAATAATATTCAATGATGGTCTCTGCCTGCTTATACGCAAGTCTTGTTTTTATGAACTGCTGCTGCAGCGCTTTCTCCTGTTCTTTTTCTGCCAGGATCTGTAACTGAAGGATCTCCGTTTTAAACCGGGCGGTCTGCTCCAGGTAAAATGTTTTAACCAATTCTGCCGGACCCGGTTCCGGCCGGGTGAAGAAAGAAAATACAGCTATGCAAAGAATAAGGCAGCCAACAACCAGGGTCTTTCTGAACATCTTACATGATTAGGCTACTAAGCTAACTAAATTTAATAAAAATGCTGCCCCTGAAAAGAGGCAGCATCAACCATATAATTGCAAAAACGCTATTTTGTCAATATCAGTTTCTCTGATATCAGTTCGTTGTTAATGAGTACCTGCATCACGTACACGCCTCCGCTGTACTTATCCAGGTTGGTAAGCTGTATGGTATTATTGCCACGCTGCACTTTTTGCTTTTGCGACAATACGGTTTTGCCCACATCACTTATCAGCCTTATCGTTATTTCACCGTCTCTTTCTGCCGCTACTGTGATCATCACGTTATCCCTTGCCGGGTTTGGCATGATGCTGAGCTGGGTTTTGGTCTGGCGTAAACGTATCACCAGTACATTGCTGTATTGTATCTCTCCAGCCATACCAATTACTTTAATGCGGTAGTAAATGATCTCTTTGCTAACGTTTGAAATATCGTCATTGAATGCAAAACTTTGCTGTTCGTTCAGTTTAACGAGGTCGGAAACCGTACCCGTTTTTGCATAGTTTATATTATCCGTACTTCGTTCCACTTCAAAATGATCAACCGCTTTGGTAGCAATAACCGTCCAGTTTAGTTTAACATTGGTTGATTGCAGCACCCCGTTAAGCAGCAGGAATTGCACCGGAAGTACCGAACCAACATACCGCCAGTCACGGTCTGGCTGGAAGGCCAACCTTCTTTGAACCGTTGTTCTTGAGCCCGGCGCTGGATCACCGGTAAAAGTTCCGCCTGTTCCCAGCCGGTATGATGTTCCTTTGATATTAATGACAGAGTTCAATGAATCAAAGCGGTTATCCAGGCCGTCGGCATCTGTATCAAGCCCCGTAAGGGTAACATTATCATCGGCCACACCATTCAGGTTAAAGTCGTTACCTTCTACAATATCTAATTGGCCATCACCATCCGTATCAAGGTCCCTGTAATCCGGTGTGCCGTCTCCATCATGATCATAAACAAATATGCCCGAGCCGCCAAAACCAACAACATTGTCGTAGGTATTCACTAAACCATCGCCATCCGTATCAGTTGTAGTTGGCATAATATATCCTACGGTCGACATTCCTTCAATATTATCCGGGATGCCATCATCGTCTGAGTCAATATCCAGGTAGTTGGGATTTCCAGACCCATCTGTATTAGGCAGGTTCAGGGAAAGCAGTGACGAAACGGCGTTTGACCATCCACTGGTTCCAAATACACCATCAACAACTCCATTCAGGTTTGCATCCGGTAATCCTGCTTCTATCACATCTACAATTCCATCTCCGTCGCTGTCCATATCATATGCATCCGGACGAAGATCACGGTCAAGGTTTTTATTTGGCCAGGAGTCAGCTCTTCCATCGGCATTGCCATCAACACCGGTCATCAATAAAGCTGTACCGTTTATATTATTATCACTTATTCCATCACTATTCAGATCGGCAAACGTATCAAGGAAGCCATTGTTATTTGCATCGGCTCCGTTTACTTCCACCACATCAGGTATACCATCATTATCGCTGTCCAGGTCTAAATAGTTAGGAATACCATCGCCATCAAAATCTATATTTCCCAAACCATTGCCCGAACCCTGCACGCCGGTATTATTCGCATCCACATTTTGTGAAAGTCCGTCATTATCGGTATCGGTATAGTTATCAATAACGCCATTGCCGTTTGTATCCACGCCATACGATTCCACCACATCAGGTATACCGTCGTTATCACTATCCAGGTCAAACTGGTTAGGAATACCATCCAGGTCTTTATCAGAATTGTCGTTTACACCATCGCCGTTTGCATCAACAAATGCGATCCAGTAGCCGGTATCATAAAAGTTAGGAATGCCGTCGTTATCTGCATCTGCGCCCCAGTCGAAATTATCATTCACCCCATCGAAGTTGTTATCTACATAACCGGGGTAAAGCGGGTCTTTCCAGTTTGGAATGCCATTACTGTTATGATCCTGCAATGCAAGTACATTGTTAAACTCCACATAATCGGGTATGCCGTCATTATCATCATCAATATCCGGGCAGCCTGTTATTATCACAGAAATCCGGGCTGTATCGGAACAGCCTGGCCCGCTTGTATAATAAGCATAGTAAACACCCGAAGTGGTTACCGGTGCATATTGATTATACACGTTGGCGGGTATGAACGGCATGGCCGAATAAAATGTATAACCGGCATACCGTGCATAAGGGAGCGTAACGGTGAATGTATTACATTGATTTACGAGTACCGTATCTTTTGGAACAAAGCAGGGTCCCGACAGGGGATGAATAACCGGCCCCTGTGTGATACAACCTGCCGTGTTCACACCACTGGAATCGAAAAGTATATTTCCGGATAATTTACCGCCGTAATTTATTCGTGCACTGTTTCGCAATGAACCAACGCAACTAACGATCTGGCAGGAAGAGGCCGATACCACTTTAAAATCAACAGTGCTGCTTACACCCGGACCTATCCTTCCACCCGCTGCCGCTGTGGCGCCCACGCCAATACGAAAAACGATCCGGTTATTGGCAAAATCATATTCAGCCTGGTCGTCTCCGGCCGCATCGGTTCTGGCAACACCGCCTATCCGTATACTGCCCGGCACAAAAGCGGTTCCGGTTGGCAGGTTATCTATAATGATCGTATTTACACTCGAGTCGTTACCCTGGTTGGTATAATTGATATTATACCGCAAACTGTCACCTGGTAAAAATGCTCCGCCGTTAAGATCGGTGGCTGTTTTATCAAAAGCGAATGTTGGGTTGTATTGAGATATCGATGTGGTTAACACATGAACAAAGTAATTCTCACTGGGTGATGAAAAACGTACGGTGGCAGATGTTTGATTATTTGATAACTGTGCATTACCCACATTCGGCAGGTCAAAAATAGGCGCATCATAACCCACTGTGTTCTGGAATGCCGGGTTTCTTGTTGCCACAACAACGCCTTTATAAGAGATCTTACTGTTCCAGGCATCAGCTGCACCATTGAGCGGTACAGCAACATTTGCCAGGTCATAAAATGCAGGAGCTCCGTTCTGCCTGAATGCAAATGAGTCGCTGCTGGTCCGGTCGCCGTCATAAACAACGGCACCCAGTTCACAACTAACGGGGCCCGATGGCGGCGTTAAAAACCCTGATATAGGAACATCCACGGCCGGATCGCCGAGGTTGATGATCACAGCTCCGTCAAAAACGGTAAGGTTACGGGGTTGAAATGTTGGGTTTGAAAAAGCAATTACAATGGTCCATCCGCCACAGGCATTGCCATGACCGATCGGTGCCACCACATCTGCCACGGTATATGTTCCATTGGCATTTGCTGCGTTGACCAATGAAGTAATATCTGCAAAGCATAGGTAACCGGTATGGTTAAACCCTGCTGTTGACCATGCAAGGCTATGCCTGTTTGTTTGTGTGGATGTTACCGTTTGATAATTGGCTGCTCCCGGTATTTTTAATTTTACTGTATTAAAACCGGCTGTTACCCAGGTACTGTCGGTTCCTGAAATACCCTGGTCGGCACCCCAATATAAGCCTGCAAACAAAACCTGTGAACAGGAAGGAATAGTAAGATCTGCTGAAGAAGAATTTTTTGTTCCGGCATAATCAATGCCCAGCACCTGCATGTCAAAGGTCATGTCTACCGAATTGGTAGCCCTTAAATGCACTTCTACTGCAATAGTATTGTTTCCTGCCACAAAATTGCTTGAAGGCAGAATAACAGAAACAGCTTCTGCCGCTCCAGGGGCAACGTTTGCCGATGCCAGTGTGCCATAAGCAGGAACACCTGCAGGCATATTATTCCTGTATCTTTCTATACCATTTATATAAACGACAATACCGTCGTCTCTTAATATGTTCAGTCGAATACTGTCAAATGTTGTACTCAGTTCAGTTGCCGTAAAATTCACTGTTCTTCTGAAATAGTATGCCGTGTACTTATTTCCCGCTGTTGGTGTACATATCGGGGCCCTCCCATTTGGCATACAAGTGGTAATTGAGGGCTGTGCCGGGGTTGCAAAACCATATTTACCGGGACCATTTACGGGAACAGCATTTACGTTCCATGGACCGGTTAATGTATAAGCCGGGTTGATCCATGTTCTGGCGCTTCCGTCGTTCGGAGGTGCCGCATTGTTACCATGGTAATTCCACACACTTCCAAAAGCTACTTTAACCGTGGGGGCCGGGTTATCAATATCGATATTGATACCGTTTCCTAAGTTATTTCTTGATGACCCTGCAGGCGGCGCTTCGCCCGTACCGGGATTACCTGCAGCAAGACCTGAAGTAGATACAATGCTGTTGGATACATAAACGATATTACCTTTTACCGAAGGATTGTAGTACCTCGGCGCAAAGGGACGAAGCACCTGTGCCTGTGTAAACAAGGCAAAGGTTATTGTAAGCAGGACGAGGATTGTTTTTTTCATAACAGAGATTGGTAGTGTTTAATAACAGGCATTATTCTTTTATAAATTTTTGCGTTGTTTTCTGATTATCCTTGTCTGTGATCGTGATCAAATATATTCCGCTTCCTAAAGGGGCTGTATTTACCAGCACTACCTGGGTGCCTTTGCTCAGGCTCCGTGTTTCGTTCAATACGGTCTTTCCGTTAATATCGGTGATCAGCAGTGTTGCCGGTCCTTCGGTATCCGAGTAATACTGAATATTCAATTTGCTTTGTGCAGGTTGCGGGTAAACATTTGCGATGCGGCTCTTCGTTGCAAACTTCACCGTTTTAATATCGGAGTACCGACAACTACCATTTATATCGCATTGCTTAATGCGGTAATAAAGCAGGTCTGTACCAGGAAGATTATTATCCATTGTGCTGAACGTGCGCATCGGGTTCGATAAGATGTCTTCATCGTTCCTGTGTATCTCTTCAAAATCTGTCCCATTAACCGATCTTTCCACGGTGAAATAATCGTGGTTGGTAATGTTGGCCACACTCCAGTTCACCGATACACCATTGCCGGTTGGTACCGCATCAAACGACAGGAATGAAATAGGCAGCGTTGCGGTAGGCCCTAAGTTTTCGGTTCTTGCTATTACCAGTGTGGTATGTGTATTGAATACAACAGAAACACCGGCCGCATCTAACTGCGCCGCTGCATTTCCTGCATTGGGATGTTGCAGGGAGAGGAACATGAATTTTTTGTCGGGTGTAAAACTGATACCGGTTGGTTCAGCACCTGCGGGCGTTTTACCAAATAAGCGTACGGCAGGTGTGGCCGCTGTATGCGTAGGGCCAACAACCCATATATGATTATTTGCACCATCCTGCAGTACCCAAAGATTTCCTTCGCCATCAAAAGCCAGGTTATCATTTCCTATACCCCATGCTGCATTGGATACGCCGGGCCCGGGATCAACATCATACGTGGCGTTTTCTACAAAAACCTCCAGGTTACTTACGGTAGCTCCATTATCATTGAACCGGTAGATCCTGCCGGGTCCTTTTGCCGTAAAATATACTTTACCGTCCGGGCCAACTTCCATGTCTTCTACTCCGTTGAAACTATAAGCTGCCGGAGCCGCTGTACTTAATGCAATGGTAGAATTCCTGTTGGCCTGCGTGGTATTTGCAATTGCTTTCCAGGTACCGGTTCCCAGTGCAGCCGTGGTAACCAAAACATATAACTGGCCACTGCTGAAATTACCTGGTGTATTTGCCACAAACTTGTAAACAAAACTGTTGGCAGCGCCATTATCGGCACCGGTATAGAGTGTGGTATTATCAGGAGTTATCGCCGCATTTTCTCTTGCCTGTCTTCCAATGGCCCATAGCTTATCAACACCTGTATGTGTGGCATCGCTCTCCATTACTGTCCGGGTAGCAGGATCAATTTCAATGATCCAGCCATCATCATTATATCCGTCGCCGTTGGTATCGCCCTGCGCTACGTTCTCTTCCGATACCATGATCGTTCCATTGGGAGTAACCGTGCCCGAACAAAATCTTATTACCGGGGTGGTTCCAAAGGCAGCAGCAGGGAATGTAACATTCCCGCTGTTTGATTTTACCCAGGTATGCGTGGGTACATTATACGTAACCGTCATAACGCACACTGCCGCCGGGGTGCTTTCACTGCTTATAGAAAGATAACCATTGCGGCTGTTGCCGGCAATGGGAACATACCCAGTAAAGTCAAGATCATTGCCCAGCGTTCCTCCGGCAGTAAGTGCATCACCGGATTTTATGATCCGTTGAAACGTATGTGTGGAAGGAATGACCAGGGACTGGCTTTGTGCCCCGGGTGTAACCGAGTTAAATGTGCCAATGGTTTGCGATTTTGTTTCCTGGGAAAAAAGCAGGAAAATAAATAAACAGGCTGTTGCTGCGGAGTAGAGGTTTTTCATTATTTCAGGATAATTAAGGGTAATTAGTTTTTATAGACTATTTATTAGTTGTGTTTAGAAATAATTCTATGATATTGTAAACGGAATACGGTAATTGTGTAGATATTATTGCATGGAACATTCGTTTTTTTTCTCATTGGTAGTTTTTTCGTAGAAATACTCCGTACAAATACGATAAGATTTGAAGAAAATACCAAAACAGGTAGTTAAGCAAAGGCCGGTACACAAGTTGCTATTCGTGGCCCGTAAGAAAAGAGGAATAAACTTAATGATGCAGTAACAAGGCCGGAGCAGCCTTCGGCATTTCGATGACAACTATTTTTCCGCTACAGGTTTGCCTGGTTTTTTATACATAAAGAAATACTGGATCGCCTCCAGTTCTTCAATAGTGATCTTATTTTCCTGGAGTGTATTTGTATGTGTTTCATTCTTGATGCGGATCGTATAAGCGTCAAGCTGGGCATTCGTGAAATCGGGCAGGTATATCTTACGCTTTTCTTTGGTATTATGACATTTAGCACAATTGATGTTGTACAGAATCCTTCCTTTTTCGATCATTTTAGTGTTGGCTGCTTTTGCTTCTTCGGCAATGTCGGAGGGAAAATCGTAGAATTCTATTTTGGCAGGTGTTACACAGGCAGCAAACCAGAAAGCGGTGATGACAATAAAAATAAAAGCGGTTATACTTTTCATACCTGGTCTCTAATACTCCCCTCCAACCTTGCGGCTGTTCAGTGATTTGTTCTTTGATGCAGGTAATTTTTCCGGCAACGGGTCAAAGGTAATTTTTTCATTCAATGATTTTATAAAAAGCACCAGGTTCTTTTTTTCAGAAGCGGTGAGCCGCAGTGAATCGGGCGACAGGGTTTGATTAGCCGGTTTTAATTTTTTTCCTGCTCCGCCGCCGGCATCATAAAAATCCACCACCTGTTCGAGTGTGGTAAAAACCCCGTTATGCATGTATGGTTTTGTGTGTTCTGCATTCCGGATCGTTCCTGTTCTGAATGCACCGAGGGTTTCAAAAGCGGGGTTTATGCCGTACCTGCCTTTATCGGCGCTGAGGCGGGTAAAGCCTGTATCTGCCGGTACACCCAGCACTTCAAACTCACTTCCGATATAGGGAGGTTTAACGCCATTGAACTGGGGAATAAAATGACAGGTTCCGCATTGCGCCTTACTCATAAAAATATTGAAGCCCTGTTTTACAGAATTGCCGATATCTTTTTTCTCATTCATGGCTTCATCAAAAGCAGCGTAGTAATTGCTGAATTTGCTGTAATACATGGTAATGGCCGATGTAATATGTTCCAGGGTGATCTCGGTTTCCTGTGGGGTGTATCTTAAAAAAGAACGGAATGCTTTTTTGTATTCAGCACAATCAAGTATTTTCTGCACCACTTCTTTTTCGCCACAACCCAGTTCCTGCGGATTGGTGATCACGTCTTTGGTCTGGTTTTGCAGGGAAATGTGTTTCCCATCCATCATCAGCAGGTGGTTATAGGTTGCGTTTATCAGTGAAGGACTGTTACGGGGAAGACTGGTTTGCCGGTCGTAGTGCAGGGATGTGGCCCTGGATGTATCGGTGAAATACTCACCAGGCTTATGACAGGAGTTACAGCTCCGCTGGTTATTACCAGACAGGATCGGGTCGAAGAACAGGAGTTTTCCTATACGTTCGATCTCTTTCAGCACCGCAGGATCATTCACCCGCCGGAAGATGCCTTTCCCGCTTTGGCCAAAATAAAGGTCTTTGCTGAAAATGGAAGTGCTGGCATTGTTCAATGAATAATCAACATAACTTTTTGTAAACACCCGGTATTGATTAATGAATTGCTGGTTGGCCCCGAAAAGCGGGTTAATATAATCCCGGATAAAAGTAAAATGATCAAATTGAATATAATCATCGGGTTGTTTACCGGCAAATTCAATAGCGCTGTTATAAAGAGACAGGTAACTTTCTGAAAGAGGGGTGCTGGCAAACCCTTCGTTAAACCTGGCGTAGATCCGTTTTACATCCAGCAGCATGGAACGCAGTTCGGGAATGATCCGCTTTGTATCGGGACATTCGAAGCCTGTTGTATAAATGGCTGCCAGGTTCAGCAGGTAAAGCCGGTTGGCCAAAAAGAAATGATGATGATCCTGCAACTGGCTGGTAATGGAATCGGCCTTATAGGTATTGGTAGCAATAAGCGACGCCTCTATCAATTTTAGTAAACTGTCTTTTTGAGGATGCTCTTCATCCAGGTATAACTCGGCCAGGGTTAACCCGGCGCCTTCCCGTTTGTATGGCTTTTCAAATTTCTCAAAAACCTCTGTTTCCCATTCCACCGGTAAGGGACCGTTGATCCTTTTATATACCACCGGCTCAAGATATCTTAACCAGAAATCAAGTCCTTTCAGGTTTGACCTGGTAACTCCTATCTGTTCTTTTACTTTTTCGATACCGGCAGCAGAACTGATGTCGGTATGCTGTATCAGATCGAGTAATGTTTTTTGATTTTCGTTAAGTTCCCGCATTCCCTGTATATAGCCGGAAACATACAGCCTGGTTGTTTCTTTTTGTTTTTTAAACGAAAAAGAACACAAGACCGTAATAAACAGTACTACAATGACTATACAGGTTTTTTTCATATTGGATATCCGTACGATTTCCCGTTTCATTTGTGATAAGCCTCGCAGGAAATGTTTTAAAAAAGCCCCTTCCTGAACAGAAGGGGCTACTATTGAACGAGCTTTGGCTTAATTTATTTCGTCAATACCAGTTTTTCTGATACCAGTTCGTTATTAATAAGCACCTGTACCACATACACACCGGAACTGTATTTATCCAGGTTTTTCAGTTGCAGGGTATTGGTGCCGCCCAGTACTTTTTGTTTTTGCAGCAGCACTGTTTTTCCAACATTATCCAGCAGCCTGATCGTTATTTCCGAATCTCTTTCTGCAGAGAACGTTAACACGGCATAATCACGGGCCGGGTTTGGCATAATGGTCATCAGCGTTTTTGCCTGGTGCATCCTTATCAGCAAGATGTTACTGTACTGTATCTCCCCGGCCTTACCGATCACTTTAATTCGGTAGTAAATGATCTCTTTGTTTACATTGGCAATATTGTCATTGAATGTGAAGCCCTGCTGTTCGTTCAGTTTCACCACATCCGATACCGTACCTGTTTTGACATAGTTCACATTATCTGTGCTCCGTTCCACTTCAAAGTGATCCACTTCTTTGGTTGCGATCACCGTCCAGCTGAGTTTTACATTGCCTGATTGCAACATGCCGCCAAGCTGCAGGAACTGAACAGGAAGTACGATACCAACAAAACGCCAGTCACGGTTTGTTTGCGCCACTGTTTTACTCTGAACCGTACATCTTGAGCCAGGGGTTGCGTCGCCGGCAAGGCTGCCGCCGTTACCCATCATGTATGATGTACCTTTTACATTGGTAACCGAGTTGAGCGAATCAAAACGATTGTCTAAACCATCTCCATCGGTATCAATACCGGTTAAGGTTACGAGATCATCTGAGATACCATTCAGGTTAAAGTCATTGCCTTCTATTACGTCTTGCTGCCCATCGCCATCGGTATCAAGATCCCTGTAGTCGGGAGTTCCGTCGCCGTCGTGATCATAAACAAATATTCCCGAGCCGCCGAAGCCAACAACATTATCGTACGTATTTACCAGTCCGTCGCCATCGGTATCGGTTGTACCCGGTAACAGGTAACCTGCTGTAGACATTCCTTCTATATTATCCGGTATACCGTCATTATCCG